>ENA-OZDX01000609-OZDX01000609.1-human-gut-metagenome-genome-assembly--contig:-NODE-609-length-17870-cov-4.968061_pt1 | contig 17870 bp, 26 predicted proteins | sample MGYA00245062_ERZ653597 | MGnify/ENA primary metagenome ERZ653597 (study PRJEB26926, sample SAMN06165186) | human gut metagenome | biome: ENVO:00009003; feature: ENVO:2100002; material: ENVO:00002003...
TTATTGAAGGTTGCCGGAGAACCACGAAGAGGATCTTGGAGAATATTTCAAAGGGGATGAAGAAAGGGGAATAAATCATTCCCCTGCATCTTCCTTCTTATCGTTCTCGCATTCAGATCTTTCTGCTATATATTTATATTGCTTATCCAGTCCGGTGCAGAGATCTATTACTTTACTTCGGAGATAACTTTCTAAATCAATACCGGGAAAGTTTTTCTGAAACCCTCTGACGATCTCCATTTCTTCTGGAGAGAAATTCAGGGATGAAAGCAGACTCTCATCAATGGAACATTCTGAAAGCGTAGAAGCTTCAGTAGTGTTTTTCATAAGATTTTGAATCACTAAAAGCGCATAAGAGGGAACGCGCCCTCGGGAAGTAAACCAGCCATCAACGGAGACTTTCTCCACTCCGCATTTATCAGCTAGCCAAAATCGGTCTTTTCCAATTCCTTTAAGCCAGTCTTTGATCTCTTCTTTGGTAGGCATGAGGAAAGGATATGCATTTATTACATAATTGCAAGCCTTTTATTGTGAATGAGTATGCAATAAGTACAGAATTATTGTTGACAATCATGTAAAAATTACATATTTTTAACCACGTAAAGCAACGCTACAAAAAACATGATCGACGTATCATCATCTCTTAATCCGGACTTCTCCCTGCCTCCATCAATCATGGCAACTGTCAGACGATTAGCCAAAGCTTCAGGAAAAACGGAAGAAGTTTTTTTGAGGCAATATCTCATAGAATGCATGAAAGAAGAAAATGAGGCATTGGAGAATTATAACAATTCTAACAAAACGCAACCGAATAACCCCGAACCCGCCAAGCGATAATCATGGATTACTTATCTCAGCAAGTCGGGATTCTTTTTGAGATACTCCCAGGCAACATCTGTGATGTTGACGTCAAACCCGGACACAATGCTTCCGTACAAGGAATGTCGAATAAGAACGCCGGCTGCTATCAGACCATTTACGACGCCGTCCCTATCATCAAATCTCTGTGTTCGAGTATCGAAGAAGATATATCCAAGCAGAATGTCTTTCTCTTTTTGAGTGAGAGCATGGAGACGCTTGATCACCTTTTTACGGGATTTTGCCTTGGAGCGAGAGGTTTTGATAGTGTTCCAAACCTTTTCCAGCAGGGCGCAGCCGGAAATAAGGAACACGAATCCCGCAATATCGCGGTAATCATGGGAAGAATAGCTGATATGCAGGGCCTCAAGGAGGCTTTGAGGAGCGAAAAGATAAACTCCTGCTGCGGAAAAGATTATGCCTGCATAATTGCAAGCGAATTTAAGCAATTCTGCCAAGTATTGGGGAAAAATCATGGATACAGAGAATAGGCTTAAACGGAAGTAGAGGCAATAGCGTTTACATCAAAGACAAACAAGAAAAAACATATGAATACACCATACATCACCAGCGAGGAACTACGCAAGACCCTGAACATTAGCAAGGGTTCTCTAGTTCGACTTAATAAGGAAGGTTGTCCCCGTGTTTATTTTTCCGGCGGGCTGGGAGGAAAAGGAACACACCCGCGTTACAAACTTGACGAAGTAACGGCGTGGCTTGAGAAAAGATCTCAAGAATTTTTGAAGAAAGGAGGGCGAAAATGAGCATCGAATACGACACCGAAGACCGCTGCATCCGCGTGAATGATGTGGCTGTGAGTCACGCAGATGCCGAACGGCTGATGAACGAACACGAAACCGCAGCCGCGGCCCTTGAAAACGCCCTGGTGCAGTATGAGAGGGACCATGCCACGACGGACAACCCTGACGGACACAACGACGACTTTTGACCAAAGCCATGAACGGGAACGAAAAAACGATAGCCAGCCTTGCGGATGCCTTGGAAGTGCTGTCCGGAGTGCTGAGGGAATTGGCGGACACTCCGGTTCCTTCCTCGGCTGAAGCGTCAAGCGTCGGAATGAATAATTTTGTTCCGGTAGATGAATTCGGAAGCGCAAAAGACTGCGCCGAACGGTTCCACTACTCCGTCAGTGGTATTACTCCTTATTTGTCGGAAGGGGTGAGGCTTGGGAAAATTACCAAGATGACGCCTATGAACAATCAACGGGGCAGGAAGGGCGAAGCGCGCTTCAACATGCGCGAAGTCAGAGATTTTCTTTCCAACCAATCAAAATAATGACCACACATCAACACATTATCGACCGGGGGCCCTACAAGGGCATGGTGGAAACACTCACCAACAACCCGCACCCCGCCAAAACGGCGCGCTGCTACATGTGCGCCGAACCGCTGAACGCCTCGTCTTCGTGGGTGTCCCTGGTAGGGGACCATCAGGACGGCGTCTTCTGCGCCCGCTATCTGTGTCGCCTGTGCGCCCGGGAGCGTCTCAACGGCATCCCTGACGAAGCGGAGCGCTGTTGGAACTACACCCAGGCCGCACAATCAAAAGACCTCCTCTCCAAAATCCTCGCTTACCTGATTTTGTGGTGTGGAGTAATTGCCGCTGGAGGAGGATTTTTATTCTTAATTTTCCTCCTGCTCAAAACACTTTTTAACTGAACCCAATAGAACAAAAACACCATGCAAAGAAACGAATGCAAGCCCGGAACAGAAGTCATCATCCGGGGAACGATCAGTGAAGATGACGGAACGGATTTTAACTCTATCAAAATCACTATCCGCCGTGATGACGGCAAAACGGAAGATGGCTTTTTTGACCCTTCTGCTCTTGAGCCCGCCCAGGCGAAATACGACCCGGCGCGGAAATACCGCAAGGGGGATTTGGTGCGAATCACCGGATTTCACGGGAGGCTTTTCGGAAGTGGAGGTAATCGGGAGTTGTCCGCAAATAACGCAATTGGAGGCCAAGTGGCCCTTTGTGGAGACGAGATTGCGGGAGGGGATGTTAGCCTTCCTGATGGCGTTTTACTAAACCGAAACAATTACCTTTCAGTTGCTTGTATCAAACTTGTCAAGCCGATTGAAGAAATTGAAGCGGAACAGCCTTATTACGTTGAGGAAGAGGACGAGTCATTTGGTGTTTGGTTTAAAAAAGACTCTGAAATTGTCTTGAGAATGCACTGCGTGTCTTTCGGAGACGGGCGCGAAGTGACACGAGAAGAGGCCCTAGAGAAAGCCTTGGAGCTTTGCGACGAACTGAACCGCAAGCATCAGGAATCCCTGAATGCCTAAAAAGCAGTTGGCCGGGGTCCGTTGGCCCGGACTCCCGGCCTTGTTACACAGAACCATGCAAAGATTATGAGTAACGCACCTACACATAAACTAGATTTGCCCCAGGCGCCAGTCCCGAAAAAGACACTCTACGAAATTGTGATGTCCGAGGACGTGAAGGTCCACATTGCTCATCTTGTGGAGAACATGATGACGCCGGAGCGCTGCATCAGCATCTTCTGGCACTGCTGCCAGAAAACCCCACTCCTTCAGCAATGCGCCCCTGTAACGCTGATTGCATCCCTGAAAAACCTGCTGATGATGCGTTGTGAGCCTGACGGCATCCACGGCTATCTTGTTCCTTTTTGGAGCAATGATAAGGCAAGCGGCCGGTCTGTATTGACCTGCGTTGCTGTCCCCTCCGCCCGCGGCCTGATGCGTATGGCCCGCTCCAATGGCGTCACCAACCTCAATATTGGAATTGTGAGAGAGGGGGAGCCATTTTCCTGGGGCCTGGAAGAAGGGAAATTTGCAATGAGCCACATCCCGGAATGGGATGACAGCACGGCGCCCATCAGGGGTTTTTATTGCACCTGGACAGACAAGGACCTCTACCTACACGGGGAACGCATGAGCCTGCATGCCGTGGAGGAAATCATGGGCCGCACCAAATCACGGAACAAGAAAGGGGAAATAGTAGGTCCATGGATGACTGACTTCGGGCAGATGGGCCTGAAAACGGTCATCAAGCGCGCCTCTAAGCAATGGGATTTACCCCTATACATCCAGGAGGCCATGAGCAGCGCCGACGATCAGGAATTTGGAAGCGAAATGCGGAATGTAACCCCGTCCAAGGATGAAAACGAGGAAATAGACCCCTTTAACCCGCCCAAACCGGAGGAAAAACGGCCTACGGCATCGGAGGCATTACCGCCTCCAAATGATGATACCGATGATTTTTTTGGAAGTCTGAAGGAGCAGGAACGTGAGTATGTGCCAGCCAATAGAGAGGACTACTAAAGTTATGTTAGACCTTGAAAATATAGTTATTTACGAGGATGTCCCACAACGGAGCGACCTATGGTTTAAATTGCGTTCCGGTCATCTGACCGCCAGCAACTTTGACCGACTGATCACTCCCAAAACCGGGAAGCCGTCAGCCCAGCAGGATGATTTAATCATCGAACTGTGCTGCTCCTGTCTGCGTCCGGATGAAATAACCTTTGAAGGCAATTTTCACACGGATCGCGGGGAAGCCCTGGAACCGGAAGCCCGCGAGCTTTTCGCGACCTTGACCGGCAAAGCGGTAAAAGAAGTTGGATTTATCCGCCGCAAAACGGCCCCTATCGGGTGCAGCCCTGACGGACTTGTTTTTGAAAATCTGGAAGACGGGCTTGATCTTGTGATTGCCGGACTTGAAATCAAGTGCCCGCTCTCCAAACATCATGCCAGGTATCTGCTGGACGGCGTGCTGCCGGACAAATATAAGCCGCAGGTGCACGGCTCCATGGCTGTGACTGGCTTGCGGGCGTGGTATTTCCTTTCCTACTGCCCCGGACTGCGCCCGTTTTTGGTCAAAGTGGAATGGGACGAGTACACCGACCGCATTAAGGCGGCTCTGGACGAATTCGGCCCAAAATACCTTGAGGCATACACCCGCATCATGCCGGCAATCCGTCCGGCCGTAGAAGGGAGGGCGGCATGAGAGCCAGGGCAAGAGCTATCCACCGGCCCGGCGTGATGAACAAGACGGAAGCCGCCTATGGCTTTTACCTGTCTGACCTCCAAAACAAGGGGGAAATACGGGAATTCAAGTTTGAAGCCGTCAAACTGATCTTGGGGAACCGCTGCTCATACACGCCGGATTTCATGGTTGTCCGCCCAGACGGCACCCTTGAATTCCACGAAGTGAAAGGCTTTTGGCGCGACGATGCCAGGGTAAAAATCAAGACGGCCGCCGACAAGTTCCCCTTTGTTTTTATCGCTGCCAAGCAGACAAAAACGGGTTGGGAAATCGAAACAATCCAGGAAGGAGAAAATTGAAATGAATAGATTTAAGAAAACATATAGAGAATGCCTTTGCTTAGTATCATCAGGAGGTTTTGTCGCAGGATGTATTTATCCGATCGTTGGTTGGAATAATGGTCTACATGTTATTACAGAAGATAAAAACGGTGAACCATTGGATTATTTGCTTCATAATGGGGGGGGCGGTGATCCTGTTGAAAACGAATATGGGATAACAGGCGATCTTGCGGCGGTAGATGATAGATTCGACGAAGAACAAGGAAACTTAATATTCCGAACTTTGGTTGACGGTAAAATCGACACATATCCGTGGGAGCTTGAACAGAAGGGAGGGGATGAACAATGAAAACGGAGCTTCAATTTGAAGAAGGGTTGAAATTAACAACCACTTTGCCCCGAAGAGGTCCGCTAGATGTTAATTTTTCCATCAGGCACACTCTGACTTTACCAGAAGATGCCCAAAGGGTAGCCCGATACTTGAGATTTTGCGCGGCTCATTTGGATTCCATAGCCGAAATCATGAAAAGAAAGGAGGGCAATAATGATTAACATCCTCGCATCCGTCAGGCGGCCTTTCTCCGGAAAAATTTTGTCCGGGGAAAAGGGGTGGGAGCTGCGAAAGAATGCGCCGCTCCTCCCCCGCGGAGAGCACGTCACTCTGTGGCTCTACGAGTCCAGGAAAGACGGGGAGCGGGCCATCATCGGCATGTGTCGGTTGTGGTGTATTATCCCGTTGAGGCACATGCCATTCGGGGATGCCTTGGACTTGCTAATCAAAGAAGCCTGCGTGACGGAAGAGCACATCCGCGCCTATCTCCCCTGCTACGCCTGGGGCGTCCAAGACCCCGTGAGACTGCCCGCCGCCGTGCCGCTCTCTGCCATCGGCCTGACCCGGCCGCCGCAGTCCTGGCAGTACCTTACTGACGAGCAGGCGGCGATCTTGGAAAGGAGTATCGCATGAAAATGACTCCTGAACAGGAAGCTTTTTACGAGTACGGGAAAGCCCGTGAGGCTCTTCGGATCTTTAAGACGGACTTTGCATACCGGGAAGAAACTTTAAGAGAATTCTACGAGAACTATGTATGTGAAGCCTGGCAGAAGCGGGCCGCGTGCAGGGCGTGGATGCCTTTAAAGGAGCGAAATTGCAAAAACTGCATGCACCTTTATCGCGACACCAAATCTGGTTCCCCTTGTTTTTGTTGCTCAGGGATTGACGGCGAAATTCCCGATAACTGGGAGCCGAGAAAGGAGGGGGAGTGAAGAAGTACCTCTTTGATCTTCCGCCCCGTGATCCTGCACGGAAACCCTATGCCGCGGGGCTGACCCCGGAAGCGGATGCCTGGGCCAAGGCCAACAAGCACCGCATTGGAACGCATCGGTCCTCGTGGTGCCAGCCGCAGTATTCCGCTTTTGTGGGCAACATCGACATGATTGCGGAGTTATGCACCCTGTATGATGACTATGGGCTTATTGCCTACGCCAACACCAAGGGCGCCGCCGTCCAGCAGCTTTATAATAATCTCCAGGAGCGGAAAGCCACAGTGGAAGATGCCTTGCGTTTCCTGCTGGGCTACCTCCATGACGATGATGTCAAAAAATATGCCGCGGCATTTGGCCTTGAAGAGGTGGCGGACGCCGTGGGCACCAATCCGGGCGGGAATCCGCATAACTCATTGATGCTCGACCCTGCCCAGATGGGCGGCACCGTGGCGGACGGAAAGGAGGGAAGATGAACACGTTTAACACTCCAAAAACCGAGAAAACTACCAACGTGTGGCTCACTCCGCGCTACGTCTTGGACTTGCTGGGGCATTTTGACGTTGACCCCTGCGCCGCTACGGTGCGTCCGTGGGATTGTGCCCGTGTTAACTACACCGTGGAGGATAACGGCCTTCTGATGCCATGGGAGGGGCGCGTATGGCTTAACCCTCCTTATGGGAATGAAGCAGAAGCGTTCATGGAGCGCATGAGTATGCACCAAGGCGGAGGGCTGGCACTCATTTTCATGCGCTCTGATACACGCTGGTTCCAGCGATGCGTGCTGCACCGTGCCCGGTATCTGTTCTTGTGGCGGGGCCGCATCCGCTTTTGTCGCCCGGATGGCGAGACTCCCGGAAACCAGCCCAACGCGCCGAGTTGCCTTGTGGCGTGGGACAGCCAAGAAGCACCCCTGCTGTACACGCTGCAAAATCAGGGACTCGGAAAAGTCGCCGTCTTATGAACTACAACCCCCAACTGACGCTTTTTTGATTATGGCCGGAGACTGGATAAAGGTTGAACACACAACACCCGACAAGCCCGAAGTGGTGAAGTTGGCCGACATGCTTGGCATTGATCAAGATGCCGTGGTCGGCAAGCTTCTTCGCCTCTGGATTTGGGCGGATCAACAATCCGTCTCTGGTAACGCTATCACCGTTACAAATTCGTTTCTCGACCGTCTCGTATTCTGCCCCGGTTTCGCCGCTGGGCTTGTCAAAGTCGGCTGGTTGAATGGACGCAATGGCCTCCTTTCAATCCCCAATTTTGACCGCCATAATGGCCAAACCGCTAAGAATAGGGCCAATACGAACCGCCGAGTTGCGAATCACCGAAAAGGACGTAACGATGAAACCGTTACAGATGTAACGCCCGAACCGTTACAAAAACCGTTACCAGAGAAGAGAAGAGAAGATAATACTACTACACCAACTACAACCGGGCGCGAAGTCTGCCAATTTCCGCAGGACGTGTCCGAAATTGACCGCTTCATGGCCGCTCAAGTGCTGCACCCGCTCGGAGACGAGCTTACCCGGTGCGCCGAACGGTTTTTCAACGAGCAAGCCGCCGTTGGCTGGAAAAACAAGCACGGCATCCCCCTGGCGGACTGGCGGCCCCTGGCCCGCCAATACGCCGCCACCTGGGCCCGCAACAACTCGGCCGAAGCTGGCTTAAAGCCCGCCAATGCCGCGGGAACCGCATCAAAATCAACACCTAAACCATCACGAAGAGATGAATTCTGGACAGACTGACGACCCCATTGACGCCCGGCACGCCCTCAAAGGTGCCGACATTGAAAGCCTCTTGGCATCCATGACAGCGCTTGCCACGGATGACGGAAGAAGCATTGAAGAACTGGAAGCGGAAGCGCTTGCCGCCGAGAAACAGTGGGAGGAAGAACGCAAGGCAACCTATGAACGGCTGGACCTGGTTGACCGCGGATTTCCTCGCCGGGCGATTGATTGCCTCGACGAAGTGACCGGAGAACCATGGAAGAAGGCCCTCCGTGATGCCTATCGCCTTGTTTTGACTCCTGGAAGCATCATTGTACTAAATGGACGCTACGGCACCGGGAAAACGGTTTTAAGCACGTTTCTTGCCCGCGTCATGTACCGGCGCAAAAAGCGCGTCCTCTACTCCAAGGCGTATGACTACACGATGGCCCTGCGGGAGACGTTCAACGGCGGCGGCTCTGAATCGTCCGTCATGGCTCGCTACAAGGCGCCGTATCTGCTGGTCCTGGACGAGTATCACGAGGTAAAGGACACGGACTTTACAGGCCCGGCGCTGGAACGGCTCATTGACTACCGGCACCAGAACGGCAAGCCGACCATCATCATTGCCAACTACAGCCCCGCCGTCCTGGAGGATCGCCTCGGCCCGGCCATTGTTTCCCGCATCCATCTATGCGGCACCATCATCACGTGTGATTGGCAATCGTACAGAGAGATCAACTACAACCTCCAGGAATAGCCCTGGAATCTCGTATACCCCCTGGAATCTCGTATAGGGCTATTCATCGGGAAGTCCATGTCGCATAATCATCTCCATAAGCAAAAGCATGGAAGCGGTGGTGTCTGATTTTCCACCGAGCCATTTCCAAACAAGGATATCCGAGACGCGAAGAATCTGGGATGCCTTTTTGACGGCGGATGTTTTGTTAACGAGATGATAGCGGGATTGAACCCATCCAATGAATGCTTGTGCAGAGGTGTCGAGAGTTTTTTTCAGATTGTCATTGGGCCCTTTACTGCCCATGAGACTTTCCATGCGCTCTACTGTTGAGCTTTTCAGCATACTGTTTTCCCTGATCCATCTGGCAACCGTAGCGGGAGAGACTCCGAGCAAATCCGATGCTTGATTGTATATGTCTCTTGGGCGAGTCTTTTCGTATTTTTGGGCTACCCATTGCAAAAAGTTTTCCAATATGCTTTTCCGTGATGGTTGATTTGTGGGGAGGCCGAGAAGAATTTCCTCTGCCCGATCAATGATTTCTTGAGAAGGAGTGGATAAGCCCTTTGCCCAGTAATAGACGGTATTAAAATTTTCTTCCAAGAGCGAAGCGCTTATTCTAGCGGCCTCCTTCATGGATTTGCACCCATGAGCGTTTTTTACCGTTTCAAAAAAGGCCATGATGGAATCATGCCTCCTGCATCTTTCCTTACTGCTTTTTTTCTTATATTCCTCATATCGTTCAGATTTTACAGGGATATACGTGGAAGTCACATATTCGGCAGAGCCGGAGTAGACGTAATGGGCAGGGGGAGGATTTTTCACGATGCGAGCCATGGCCTGAACAACATTTTCGCTAATCGTGTGTTTTTTCATCCGGGCCTTGATCGTATGCTCCGAAACTCCGAGGAAGTCGGCAGCTTTTATCATGGCAGCTTTTAAGGTTTTTGTCCCGTAGGTGATTTTAATCCACTCCACAAATTCTTTCGTAGTCATAGCGGGGAAGGAGGGGCGACGAAAACCGCCCCTAGAGGTTATTTAGCGAGCTTCAACGCGGGAAGCGTCCTGCGTCCAGTTGAGGTTTTCTCCATCAATTTCTTCGCCCGTCATTTGTTCAAAGGTCATGAAGATTTTAACCTTGTTCCCTTCTGCATCATAGCCGGGAGCAGACCATTCTTCCATGTAGCTGCCGTCCTCGTATTTGTCCGCGTAGGAGCCAGGGAAAACCCTGTTGGTGTATTCCATTTGGCGCGTTGCATAGTAAGTCTTGCCTTCAAACTCGTAGCTGCCGAATTCACGTTCAAGAGCAGTCAGGTTGATTTCTTCTCCGTCTTCCGTGGTGATGATTTTGTTATCGTTCATTGTCTTGTTCTTTCTAGTTTTGTTGTTTGGATTATGTCTTCGTTCGGTCCCTTACCTCCCGTCAACAAAATTAAGTTACTATAAAATTTATAGTAACGCAAGAGAAAAAATGAAAAAAGTTATCATTCCGTTTTTGCTTGCGGCCTGGCGCAGAATATGAGAGAAGGGATTCGTTCTTTCTAGGAACACGTCAGCCCTCCGGGGCTGTGGATTAAAACGATCACAAGATCAGCACGAGCGGAAACGCTCATTCCCTTAAAAAGGGCGGTTCTTCGGGGCTGCCCTTTTTTATTCCTTCGGGACGGCAGGGGCGGCAAGTACCCGCCATCCGGCGCCGCTGCCATGTCCACTTTTGCGGAAGCGTTGTGCAGCACAAACCAGGAGCTTATAGACCTTTTTCCCCTTTTCTTCGCCGTACCGGTCTATCATGTAGAGTTTGAGATTCCGAGCCGTGACTTTCTCTCCATCCGGGGATTCCAGCAGCCATATCTTTGCATGGCAATTTGTCTCAAATTTCCCTGTTCTGGGGTGCTTCCTGGGGCCGGGAACTCCCCGATGCTTGCAAGCCTCCTGAAAGGCTTCTGACGTGATTTTCCGCCCCTTCTGGGCTGCATTCGCGCAAGGATAAGAGCAATGTTTCCGCCGAAAGAGTTTTTTAGCGCGGAATTCCTTTCCGCACACGGGGCAGGTGATAGTTTCCCAGGCGGCGTCATAGTGTGCCTTGAGGCAAGCGCGGGAGCAGTATACGCTTTCCCGCGCTCCGTAGCGCGGCGGAACATCCTTGCCGCATATAGGACACTTTTTCACAAAATCTGTATATGTGAGAGGGTCAGATTTGTCAATGGGCCCAGAAAGGAATGAACAAACAGAGTGCTTGATTTGCTAGCTACTTGTCCTCTAGAGTAGACCCGCAGGAAAAAGAAGCAATCACCTACCGCCAACAAGAAAATAGGACGGCCCAGCCTCTATACGGAGGCATTAGCCGACGAGATAGCCTCCCGTTTAGCCAACGGGGAAACGATGAAGTCCATTTGCTCGGACGATCACATGCCGGAGGTTTTAACTGTCTGGAGATGGAGGCACGAACGGGAAGAGTTTTGTAAACTCATTCAACGCGCGCGGGAAGCGCAGTCAGAAGCCATGCTCGACGAGTGTCAGTCTTTGTCAGATGCCGCTGCCCAGGTTGCCCTCGACCCCGAATGCGGATCCGCCTCCGTCGCTGCCAAGAAGCTCGCCATTGAAACGCGGCTGAAAGTGGCCGCCCGCTTCGCCCCGGAGAAATTCGGCGACCGAGTCCGGCAGGATGTAGCGGGCGTTCCTGGGGCGCCCTTGGAACGCAAGATCACCCTGGACCCCGAGCAGCTGGCCCAGCTCCAGGAAGACGAGAAAACCGCGCTGGAAACCATCGCCGGCAAACTCAATCCGTAGTACATCAGGCCATATCTCCCCGTCAGCTTCTTCCTTCGCCACATCCTCCGCCTGGATCCCTATCCCTGGCAGGTGGAGGCCATCAAGGCGCTATCCCTCGGCAAGATTGCCCTGGGCGGGAAAAGCGTGGCTCTAGTGGCTCCCAACGGATCGGGTAAGACCAGCAACTGCATTGCGCCGGCTATCCTGTACTTTCTCACCTGTTTTCCGCGGGGACAGGTCCCCGTCACATCCTCGTCCTGGATACAGGTGGAAAAGCAGCTTTTTCCGGCGCTGCGCCGCTATATGGACAATCCCTTTTTTGCGGGCTGGACCTTCAACAAGACGGAAATCCGCACGCCCGAAGGCGGCTTTGCCGTGGGGTTCTCCACCGACAATGCCGGACGCGCGGAAGGATGGCACCCGAAAATCTCGCCCGACGTGGACCCGGTTTTTTACGTCCTCGACGAAGCCAAGACCATTCCCGACTCCATCTTCACCGCTGTTTCCCGCTGCACGCTCTTCAACGCGTTCATCACCTCGTCGCCGGGTGCCGATTCCGGAACCTTTTACGACTGCTTCCACAAAAATTCATCCCTCTACTACAAAATCCGCGTTAAATACGAGGATTGCCCGCACATCGAAATCAACGATCCAGGCAAGGCCGAACGCCTGAAAAAAGAATACGGCGAACAGTCCTCCTTCTACCGCTCGGCCATCCTCGGCGAATTCACGGACCTTGACGGGCAATCCGTCATTTCCCGCCGCGCCATCATGGAGCTGCTCAACAACCCGCCTCCCTTTTTGGACACCGGGGAGACCTGCGGCGGCTTTGACTTCGCCGCCGGGGGTGATGAGAATGTCTTCGCGGCCGGACAGGGCAACCGTTTTTTCATCGCCGACCACTGGGCCGACCCAGACACTGTAGGAGCGCGCGGACGTTTCCGCCGAAAGGCCGCCGAACTCGGCATCTCTGCCGACCGCATCTTTGCCGACGGCGACGGACTGGGGCTTCCCATCATTGACGACTTCCGGGCTGAGGGTTTCCCCGTGCACTCCTACCGGGGAGGCTTCCCGGCAGATGACACACAAGCCTTTGTCAACCTCCGCGCCCAAGCATGGAGGGCACTAGCCCGAGCCATCGAAGAAAAAGAGCTCATTCTCGACATCGACGAGGATACCGTTGAGCAACTGGTCGCCCCCCGCCTCCAGACGGACGCGATTGGGCGCGTCAAAATCGAGAGCAAGGAGGACATGGCAAAGCGGGGCGTCCGCTCTCCAGACCGTGCTGACGCGCTCGTCATGGCCTGGCACGCGCGCCGGCACAGCGGACTTGTCCGGGAGCTTGGGACTTGGTATGCCAGACATCCGGCACAAAAACGCGCCATTGGCAGATATTAGGGTTGACAATATATCAACATATCTATATGTGTTGATTTATATTCAATCGCAGGGTAGTGAAACGGTATCATATGAGGTTCCTGTCCTCATGTCGGAGGTCCAACTCCTCCCCCTGCAACCAACCTTTTCTTTTCCTCCCGCCGCAGGTTTAACGCCGTCCGAAATATCCTCAACGCCCCGAAGCTGGTCGCCCAACAGGAGACCAGAATCAAGGAGCTGGAAACAGACCTCGCCCGGCAAGCCTTGACGGACCGGAGCCGCACTCCTGGCCGCCCTCAATGGTTTGAATACTGGGACCCTCTTCAGGGCGCCGGCTTGCAAACACTTATCGATGCACGCAACGAAGCCAGACGCGGCGCCTTTGCGCGGCAAATGCTCATCTGGGACGAGGTTATCTACTCGGACGGACTTCTGGGCATGCTCTACTCCCGGTTGATTGAAAGCGTTTCCATGCAGGGCTGGAAGATTGACGCCGCGGACGACAGCCCGGAAGCCCAGCAGCAGAAAAACGCCCTGGAAGAATTCTACAACTCCGTCAACGGACTTCAGCAGTCCTTCGGGCATCTGGCCTCCGCTCTGTTCTACGGCTACGCCCACCTCCAATATATTGAGGACGCCTGGGGCCGGAGGTTTGAATTCATTCCCCAGCGTTACTGGGTGCGGCCCGGGGAACTTAATGAGTGGCAATTTAACCCCCACTGTTATATCGGCGTCGATACCGGGGAAAGTGTGGAAGACGAAACTCTCGTCGTGATGGAGCACCGTTACCCCATCCTGTTCCCTGCTTCCCGCGCATCCTTTGAGCGCAACCACGCCAAGATGATCTGGGACAACCACATGGACCGTTACGGCTCCGCCCCGGCTATTATCACAGCCCCCAAGGAGGCAAGCGCCGCTGTTATGGACGCACTTGAGCGCGCCTGCGAAGAGCTCAAGTCTGGCGCATCCGTCGTCCTGCCTCCCGGCTGTACAGCAGAACCTCTCAAGGCATCCTCCATCAACGAAAACTACTTCCTATCCCGCATCAACATGGCCGACAAGGATCAGGTGCGGTTTGTGATGGCAGGAACCTTGACTGTTCTGAATGAATCGGGCTCCGGCACGCTGGCCGGGTCTGCCCATACGGACAGCTGGAACTCGGTGGTCTCCGCCGTGTGCTCCAAGGTAGCGGAAGCTTTTAACGCCTCCATCAGCCCGCTGGTGCTGAGAGACGGCGAACCGCTGGCCCGCCTCCAAATCACCTTTGACACCGTTCAGACGCCGCTGCAGAAGGCCGAGGAAATTGCCACTCTTGCGGATGGAGGCGTCCGTCCCGAGAAAACCGAAATCGAAGAAAAGATCGGCATGTCCATCGAAGACGCGAAGGCAGCCGATCCCGCAGCGGCTGCCGTCAACCGGGAACCGGAAGGCACATACATCCCCGCCGACGCTTACGAGCAGCTGCAGCAGCTCATTTATACCGGGCTCATGAAAGGATTTAGCGATGATCAGTACCAAACAAATCAATGACCTGTCCAATCCCGCCAACGGCTGGTTCCACGTCGAGAAAAGCGGAGATCATGAGGTCGACTACGGCGAGGGGCCTGCGGTGCTCCGCATAGACGAGCAGGCAATCAAGTCCATGGTGGACGAATTCAACTCCCGCACCTTTGACGGGCCCGGCATGCTCATTGACGGCGACCACTTGAGCCATGACCTTTCACGCGACACTCGTGCTCTCGGATGGCTCAAGCGGCTAGACACCTACCGCGATCCTTCCGGCGCGTTGGAGCTGTACGGCTTCATTGAATGGACGCCGCGCGGGCAACAAATGTTGGCCGACAAAGAATATACGCAATCCTCCACTGAGTATGGAGAGGGCATGACCTTTAACGACGGCATTTACCACCCGTCACGGCTGGCCGGCTTCGCCCTGACCAACCGGCCCCGCATCAAGGGCAAGCGTCCTCTGGTCAACCGACAGACTTCCCCCGCCTCCACAGAGGCCGGGGGCGAACAACAAAGCCCCGAACAGGGGGAAAACAACCCAGAAACCAATATGGAAAACGACGATAGAGAATATCCGTCCAAGGAAATGGACAAGGCCCAGCGGGCCCTGTTTGATTCCCTGCTTGACAAGCTGGATGTCGAATTTGACGGCACCGACGACATGAGCAGGGACATCCTCGGACGCCTCGATGAACTGCTCTCGCTGGAAAAGCGGGAGAAAGACCACGTGAACGCCGAAGTGGACGACGCCGTCAGCACGTATGAAAACGAGCTGGACGAGGAAGAGCGCAAGGAATTCACGGAAGAACGCCGGGAAGAGCTGAAAAACTCTCTCCGGGAAAGTCCGGCCGCACTGGGCGCCTTTGTCAAGGCTCTCAATCGGTCCGCGAAGTCAAAGCCGCCGCATGACGTTGTTGACGAAAGCCGCCGAAATCCAGCTGGAAGAACGTCCTTGAACCGCCGCGCTACCCAGGCGCCGCCCAATCCGTTCCGCAAGAAGGAATCCATCGACGGATTCCAGAACCGCGTCGACGAATTAATGAAGGGCGGCATGAAGCGGTACGACGCCTTCCAGAAAGCCACCGAAGAAGGCTACATTGTAACCTCCGAACGATAACCCCAACCTGATACAAACCAATGCCATCACTCAATGTAACCCAGAAAAGCGCCATCGTCTATTTCAACACCCCGGAGGGTGTTGACCTGTGCGGACAGGAAGGAACCGTCGTGGCGCTGACCGCCAACCCGGACATCCCCGAGTTTATCGGGACGCCGTTGTCCGCCATCCCTACGCAGACACAGCTGCTCGGCGTAGTCCTGCAAGGGCAGCCCAACCAGGGAACCTGCGTCGCCGCCCTCGTCGGCATGTATGCCGGCCTGATCAAGGCGGCTCTTTCCGACACGCCAGGCACGATCAACGCCGGAACGCCCCTCACCATCACGGCCAACGGAGCATGGAAGGCCGCCGCCAGCGGTGAAACCGTCTATGCCCGCGTGATTCACGCCCAGTGGGAACAGGGCATGGTGGAAATCGGCTTCGTCCCCTCCTACCAGGTCGCGGCTGCGTAACATCAACCCCAACCAATAGAAAGACCAAAAAACAAGGGCTACTCCATTTTGCTCAGCCGTCCAGTTCACCGATATCCTGACCGCCTACTCAGCCGGCTCCGGGAATACCGAAGAGAACTCCATTATCAGCCGCATCGCGCCGATCGTCCCGGTCTACGACCTTAACTTCCAGTACAAGGTATGGGACACGGATTCGGCATTCACGGTCCAGCCAATCCAGGTGGGACCGGGCGAGCCTCCCCGCCAGACCGTCCTGCGCGGCAGGAACGAAACCGACACCCTTCAGGGTTACGGCTTGACCTTGCCGATTCCGGATGCCTTGCTGGGCGTCAACCGTGAAAAGGCGCAGGCTATCACCCTGGCGGAATACAAGCTTATCGAATCACAGTTTGTGACCTCGTATGAGTATGAACGCGCCAAGCTCATCACCAGCCAGCTGCCTGCCGCAGCCGGGTACGGGGACTGGGCCAACGAACAGAAGAACCCGCTGGCGGACCTCGACAAGGCAATCCTGTCCATCAATGCGGCTACCGGACGCATGCCGAATACCATCGTCTTTGGCATCAACGCCTGGCAGCTCCTGCGAGCCAACCCCATTGCCAGACAGGTGGTGTCATTCAACAGCGTCGGCCTCTTCAATGAAGACCTGCTCCGCAATGCGCTGATTCGGCCCATCAGGGATATTTACATCGCAGCCATGCCCTACCGCGACGCTTCCGGCGACGCCAAGACCATCATGGAGAACGAAGTCTATGTCCTGTACAAAGAAGAATCCCCGACGCAGTTCGACGCCTCTGCCATCAAGACGTTTGGCTTGTCCGGCAAGCTCCGCCGCGAAGTCATCACGGAATACAAGCCGACTCCCGCTCTGACGCTGGTAACCAACCGTGTCTACTCGCTGACCAAGCTGACCAACCCGTCCGCCATCGTCCGCATCGACGCGACGGCCACGGCTTAACCCACGCCAACCCGCCTCCATCATGTCCGCCTTTCCCGCCTGGTCCACCATCACTACGGATGAAGCCGACCGACTCCTCGGCCTCAACACTGCGGAGCGCGACGCCCTGGTGAAAGCCGGGGAGTTGCGCAGCCTGGACTACCGGGACGTCATGATGGAGGCGGTCAACGATGTCTGCATGACCATCCGCGGGGCGCTGGCCAACAACCTCGCCCTGCGGCAATCGCTGCAGAACAGCGGGATGTACGACATCCCGCAGAGCATGCGCTCCCTGGCGTGGCCGCTGATCATCCGGCAGCTCTACCTGCGCTACCAGATCAACCTGACCGAAACGCGCCAGAAGGCAGCCGAATCGGCTGATGAGATGCTGGCCCGCTATGCACGCGGGGAAATGCTGCCGGAAAGCGTGGACGGCTCCGCACCCGCGGACCCCGCCTACATGATGCCGCGCTACACGCGCCGCCCCTGGTTCAACCCCATGCGAAGCACCTACCGATGATGACCGCCGCCCAGATGGAGATGATCGCCAACGACTACGCCGAACGCGCCTTTTTCGTGTCCGGCGTGGAGCCCGGCGTTATCCTGTCCGACTTTGAGGACAAGGCCGACAAGGTCGCTGCCGGCGCCTTGAGCTACGAAGAAGCGCAGCAGGCCATCCGTGAAACCCTGCGCCAGCAAGGCTATCGTCCTCCGGAGACAGGGCAGGGCGGCATTCAGGATTTGTCCTCCTGGCTCCGCATCCAGGTCGTCATGGAAACCAACGCGGCCATGGCCCACGGGTATCGGAACTGGTACAACTG
>ENA-OZDX01000641-OZDX01000641.1-human-gut-metagenome-genome-assembly--contig:-NODE-641-length-16981-cov-4.615266_pt1 | contig 16981 bp, 16 predicted proteins | sample MGYA00245062_ERZ653597 | MGnify/ENA primary metagenome ERZ653597 (study PRJEB26926, sample SAMN06165186) | human gut metagenome | biome: ENVO:00009003; feature: ENVO:2100002; material: ENVO:00002003...
GATTCGCCTTAGTCTCGTGGGCTCGGAGATGTGTATAAGAGACAGCCCTCCGGATGCGCGGAGCCAAAATTGCGCTCCATGCGCTCCTTTGTGTCCCTTCCCTTTTCCAGTCCAATAACTGTGACCGGCATATCGTAAAGCTGCGCGATTCCACCGATAACGGCTTTATCGTCACCAAAACGGCGGTCGCCGTGCAGCTCAAAAAAGCTGTCTCCAAACAGGCTGCTGATATAATCGATAGTCGTAAGCCTGCTGTTGGAACGTGCTTGCGTAACCTTGTCAAATGCGCTCATTTCCTGCACCCCCTATGCTTCTTCCGCCGGACAAACCGTATGGAGCTTTAGCAGCTTTATAAGCGCGCCCTTTAAGTCCCTGCGCGGGACGACCGCGTCAATAAAGCCTTTTTCCATTACGAATTCCGAGGTCTGGAAATTTTTCGGGAGCTTCTGCCGGATTGTCTGCTCAATGACGCGCGGCCCGGCAAATCCGACAAGCGCGTTCGGCTCGGCAAGGATAATGTCGCCCTCCATTGCAAAGCTCGCCGTTACGCCGCCGGTCGTGGGGTCGGTCAGAACGGTAATATAAAGCAGGCCCGCGTCGCTGTGGCGTTTTGCCGCGGCACTCGTTTTTGCCATCTGCATCAGGGATAAAATCCCCTCCTGCATCCTGGCACCGCCGGATACGGTGCATATAACAATCGGGAGCTCATGCTGCGTTGCGTATTCAAACGCGCAGGTAATCTTCTCGCCCGTTACCGTGCCCATGCTTCCCATCATAAAGCCGGGGTCCATTGCGGCAAACACGGTCTTTATCCCGCCGATTTCCGCAACGCCGGTAATAACCGACTCGTTTTCGCCGCTTTTGAGCTTACAGCTTTGCAGCTTCCTGTCGTATTCGGGAAAGCCGAGCAGGTTTTGCGACTGCATTTCGCCGTTTGCCTCTTCAAATGTCTCCCGGTCGCATAAAAGCGCAATGCGTTCCCTGGCCGAAAGCCTCAGGTGGTGCCCGCATTTGACGCATACCTTATGGTTTTCCTCCAAGTCGGAGGCGAGCAGCAGCGTTTTGCAGGTAGGGCATTTTACCCACATGGTTTCGGGAATGTAAGGGCGGCTGTCGTCCTTTTCCTGCGGGGCGCTCTGCTCCCCTTCCAGCTCGTTTTTCGGCTTTAAGAAAGTGAAAAAATCGCCGTTTATCATATGCGCAACATTCCAATCATACAAAATTTATCGCAGCATGCCCCATGTGGGCATTTCATTCAATCACTGGCGGATTTTATTCCTGTTCTTCCATTTGTTCCTTTTTCTTCGCTTCCCTTTTCAGCATCAGGTCGGTCGTATAGGTGCCGGCCACGAATTCCGGGTCGGAAAGCAGTTCAATCTGCAAATCCCTGTTGTGTTCCACACCATGGATATTAAGCTCGCTTAACGCCATCTTCATTTTGCGGATGGCCTGTTCCCTTGTCCTTGCCTGGACAATCAGCTTTCCTATCATGGAATCATAAAAAGGCGGGATTTCATAGTCCTGGAAAATCGACGTATCAAACCGTACGCACGGGCCGCCTGGAATATGCAGTTTATATATTTTACCACAGCTCGGGCGGAAATCAAGGTCCGGATTTTCCGCGTTAATCCTGCATTCTATAGCATTTCCATGTATGTAAATCTTATCCTGCGTCATGGTAAGCTCGCTGCCGGCCGCAATGCGGATTTGCCACTGGACCAAATCGAGCCCTGTGACCATTTCCGTCACGGGGTGCTCCACCTGCAGGCGCGTGTTCATTTCCATAAAATAAAAATTGCCGTGCTGGTCGAGCAAAAATTCAACGGTGCCCGCGTTGACGTAATGTACGGCCTGCGCCGCCTTGCGCGCGGCCTCCATCATTTTAAGCCTGGTGTCAACGCTGATGGCGGGCGACGGGCTTTCCTCAATGAGCTTTTGGTTTTTGCGCTGGACGGAGCACTCGCGTTCGCCCAGGCACAGCACGTTGCCGTGCTTGTCGCACAAAAGCTGCATTTCGATGTGCTTTACCGGATATAAAAATTTCTCCATATAAACGGCGCCGTCGCCAAACGCGCTTTTCGCCTCGCTGGAGGCGGAATTGAACGCGTTTTCGAACTCGTCCATGCAGTCTACGCGGCGGATTCCCCTGCCGCCGCCGCCGGAACGCGCTTTAATCAGCAGCGGGAAGCCAATTTTCTTCGCTTCTTCCTTCGCCGCTTCAACGTCTTCAACAATGTCGCAGCCGGGTGTTACGGGAACGCCCGCATCGCGCATGGTTTTGCGCGCCATATCCTTATCGCCGAGCAGGGAAATCATTTCGCTGCTCGGGCCGATGAATTCTATATTGCACTGCTCGCACAGAGACACGAATTTTGCGTTTTCAGACAGCAGGCCGTAGCCCGGGTGGATTGCCTGCGCGCCGGTTGCGACGGCAACCGTCAAAATAGCCGCCATATTGAGGTAGCTGTCCGTTACCTGCGGCCCGCCGACGCAGTAGCTTTCGTCGGCTAGCTGCACGTGCATGGCATCCTTATCCGCCTGCGAATAAATCGCGACGGTTGCAATTCCCATCTCTCTGCAAGCCCTAATGATACGAACGGCGATTTCGCCGCGGTTTGCAATCAATATCTTGGAAAACAAATCGATTCCCCCATTAAGCGGTCCGGTGCCGCGTAAATAATTGGTTTATTCACCGTCGCCGACGAGCGCAAACGCAAATTCGGCCGATACGCAGAGCTTGCCGCCCACCGTTCCCTTTGCCTCTAAAAAATAGAACGCGCCGCGGTTTTTTACAAGCGTACAGACAGATTCCAGCGTGTCGCCGGGAAGCACCTTGTTTTTAAATTTTACGTTGTTAAGCTTCGTAAAATACGGCGTTGCCCCCTGTGCCTTTCCCGCTAAAAGCACGCAGCTTGCCTGCGCCATCATTTCACACAGGATAACCCCCGGGACGACCGGGTTGCCGGGAAAATGGCCCTTTAAAAAGAACTCGTCGCCCTTTACCGTATATTTTCCCCTTGAGGTGTTCTCATCTATGACCTCCGCTTCCTCGACGAGCAGCATATTGTCGCGGTGCGGAATAATTTTTTTAATTTCCTCCTGGTTCACATAAACACATCCTTATGCCAAACGGCTCATTTAATTTTAAACAGGGGCTGGCCGAACTCGACGATATCGCCGTTGTGCGCGCAGACCTCCGTGATTGTGCCGCTCTGTGTAGCGGTGATTTCGTTCATCAGCTTCATCGCCTCGATGATGCAGATTACGTCGCCCTTCTTTACGGAAGAGCCAACCGTCACATACGGCTGCGCGTCGGGAGAAGCCGCCGCATAAAACACGCCGACCATCGGAGCAGTAATGGAAGCGCCGCCGTCGTCCGGCTGTGTTTCAGGCGCCGCGCTTATTACAGGCGCCTGGGCCGCCTGCGCGGGCGCTGCCGCCTCTGCGGGCGCACCCGCCTGCATGACGACGGATTTTTCTTTCTTTATGGTCAGCTTTTCGCCGTCTATCCCCTTTATCTCAAAACAGGTCACGCCTGTCTGGTCGATGGTCTTTATCAGCTCCTTGAGCTCGCTGAGGTCATACATTGGCATTATTAACTCCCCTTTTGCTTGATATGGAATCAGGCGGCTTTAGTCCGCACATTTTTTTAAATACGATACACGCGTTATGTCCGCCGAAGCCGAGCGACGTGGACATTGCGTAATCTACCTTCTGTTCTGCCGCTTTGTTCGGAATGTAATTGAGGTCGCAGTCCTCATCGGGTACCTCGTAGCCGATGGTCGGAGGAAGCACGCCGGATTCAAGCGCTTTCGCACAGATAACCGCCTCAGCGCCGCCCGCCGCTCCGAGCATATGCCCAGTCATAGACTTTGTGGAGCTGATATAAAGCTCCCTGGCGCGCTGCTGCCCGAATACCCGCTTGAAGGCCATCGTCTCGACCTTGTCGTTCGGGGGTGTGCTGGTTCCGTGCGCGTTGATATAAATTTTATCGTTATCCCCGACGCCAGCTTCCTTTGCGGCGATTGCAACGGCGCGCGCCGCGCCGTCTCCGTCCGGTTCGGGCGCCGTTACATGGTACGCGTCGCAGGTGTTGCCGTAGCCGCAGATTTCCGCGTAAATTTTCGCGCCGCGCTGTTTCGCGTGCTCGTAATCCTCTAAAATCACAATACCGGCGCCTTCGCCTATTACAAAGCCGTCGCGCCGCTTATCAAACGGGATGGATGCCGTTTTGGGGTCGTTGCGCGTGGAAAGCGCCATTATGTTTGAAAATCCAGCGATGGAAAGCCGGTTGATTGCCGCTTCCGCGCCGCCCGCGATGATTGCGTCGGCATATCCGCCGGCGATTGCGTGGAACGCCTCTCCGATGGAATGCGTACCTGTCGCGCAGGCCGTCACAATCGGAAGGCACACGCCCTTCGCGTTTTGCTTGATTGCAATCGTGCCGGACGCCATATTTCCAATCATCATCGGGACAAAGAACGGGGAAACCTTTTTCGGACCCTGCTGTTCCATGTTGTTGCAGTTGTTGATAAACGTCTGCATCCCGCCAATACCCGCGCCGACATAAACGCCGAAACGGTCCGGATCGATTTTACCGTCGATACCGCTGTCGCTTACCGCCTGTGCCGCCGCCGCTACCGCGTACTGCGTAAAGAGGTCTGTCTTGCGCAGCTCCCGTTTTTCAATATACTGGGTTGCGTCAAAATCCTTGACCTCCGCTGCAATTGTTACCTTTAAATCGGAGGTATCGAACTTTTTAATAAAATCGATTCCGCTTCTGCCATTTATCAGGGAATCCCATGTGGTCTGTACGTCGTTGCCGACTGGCGTAACCGCGCCGAGTCCGGTGACTACTACTCTTCTCATTGGGCTCTCTCCTTCCGCTGTGGTTTCTTACATTGCCATGCCGCCGTCCACGCGCAGCACCTCGCCCGTGATATAGGCCGCTTCGTCGCTTGCAAGGAACGCGACGGCGTTGGCGACGTCCTGTACGCTGCCCGGCTTTCTCATGGGAATGAGCGCCGTGAAATTCTCCTTCACCTTGTCGCTCAGGTTTTTTGTCATATCGGTATCGATATAGCCGGGCGCTACCGCGTTGCAGGTAATCCCCCTGCCGCCGAGCTCCTTGGCGACCGTCTTTGTAAGGCCGATCAAGCCCGCCTTCGCGCTTACATAGTTTGCCTGCCCCGCGTTGCCGCCGAGCGCTACGACGGAGCTGATGTTGACAATCCTGCCGCTCCTTCTCTTCATGAAGTGCGTGTAAAGGTGCTTAATCATGTTGAACGCGCCTTTGAGGTTGACGCTTAAAACCGCGTCGAAATCCTGCTCCTTCATGGAGCGCAGCGTCGCGTCGCGGACAATGCCGGCGTTATTGATTAAAATATCGACCGCGCCGAAGGCTTCGATTACCTTGTCCACCGTTTCCTTTACGCCGTCGTAGCTTGAAACGTCACAGGTGTAAACCTCACATTTCACGCCGAGCTCTGTAATCTCCTGCTTTGTCTTTGCGGCGTTTTCGTCGTCGCCTATCTGGAGAATCGCGATATTCGCGCCGTCCTTTGCGAGCGTCAGGGTAATTTCCCTGCCGATTCCCCTGGAACCGCCCGTAACAATGGCTGTTTTATCCTGAAATCTCATGGTTGCTCCGTCCTTTCCGTTTCTTGTCCGGTTTTATGTAAATCAAAGAAGCTGCGCCTTGCATTCATTAAGCGTCGCCTTGTCCTCCACATGGCAGGCGTTTACGTTTGCATCGATTTTCTTAACCAGTCCCGTCAGCGTTTTGCCGGGGCCGCACTCAATAAAGGTATCTACGCCCGCTATGATAAGGTTTTCAACCGTTTTCTGCCACTGTACCGGGCTTTTTGCCTGGTTTATAATCAGCTCTTTATAGTCGCCGCCGTAGGGCTGCGCGGTTACATTGGAATAAACGGGGATTTGCGGCTCGGAGAGCGGAATATTTTTAAGATAAGCCGCAAGTCCGTTTGACGCGCTTTCCATAAACGGGCTGTGGAACGCGCCGCTTACCGCCAGGCGCACCGCCTTGCCCCTTTGCTCCTTAACCGCGGCGGAAAATTCCTCCACGAGCGTTTCATCCATCGCAACGACCGTCTGCGCCGGGCTGTTAAAATTTACAGGCCAGGCGTTGTCAAAGCCCTTGCACAGCTGCTCTACCTTTTGGGGCGAAAGCTTCATGACCGCGACCATAGCGCCCCTGCTTTTTGCGGCGGCGTCGTCCATCAGCCGCGCGCGTTTGCAGACAAGCTCAAACGCCCCTTCCTTTGACAGGATTCCGGAAAAGCCAAGCGCCGCGATTTCCCCAAGGGAAAAGCCCGCGATATAGTCGGGCGTAATTCCAAGCTCTTCTGCCGCGCAGGCCGCAGCCAAATCAACCGCGAACACGCACGGCTGGGTATTTACCGTCAGGGAAAGCTCCTCTTTTTCCGCTGTAAAGCACTGCTTAGACGTACCGGGACGAAGCTTGTCCGCCATATCGAAAACCGCTTTCGCGGCGGGGGAGCATTCGTAAAGCTCCCTGCCCATTCCGGTGTACTGTGCGCCCTGGCCGGAAAAAACAAACGCTATTTTACCCATTTGATTGCACCGCCCAATACTTCCTCCGCCTGGGTGAACATCTCTTCGATGATTTCCTTTGCGGGCTGTTCCTTTTTGACCATCGCGGCTACCTGCCCCGCGGGGACGCAGCCGTTTGATACGTCGCCGCCGCGCGCTGCCTTGCGCAGGACGCCGAGGCCCATATTTTCCAGCTCCTCGTCTGTAATTTCGCTGTTATATTCTTTTTTGAGATATTCCCTTGTAAACGCGTTTTTCAGGGAACGCACGGGGTGGCCCAGCCGCTTGCCCGTGAGCACCGTGTCGATGTCCTTCGCCTTTAAAACCCTGTCCTTATATTCCTGCGCAATGGTGCATTCCGTTGCGACAAGAAAACGCGTACCGACCTGTACGCCTACGGCCCCGAGCATAAGCGCCGCCGCGAGCTGCCTGCCCGCCGCTATGACGGGAATGTCCACCGTGTCTACTATCTGCGGAACGAGCGCCATTGTCGTCAAATCCCCGACGTGGCCGCCGGACTCGCCGCCCTCCGCGATGACCGCGAACGCCCCGTGGCGCTGCGCAAGCTTTGCGAGCGCGACGGACGGGACGACCGGGATTACCTTGATACCGGCCGCAAGCCATTCCTTCATATATTTGCCGGGATTGCCCGCCCCGGTCGTTACGACTGGGATTTTCTCCTCGGCGACGACCTTAGCGACCTCTTCGACAAACGGGCTCATGAGCATGACGTTTACGCCGAAGGGCTTATCCGTAAGCTCCCTGCATTTTATAATTTCGGCGCGGAGCTGGTCTCCGTTTGAGTTCATTCCCGCGATGATGCCAAGCCCGCCCGCGTTGCTGACCCCCGCCGCTAAAGACGCGTCCGCAACCCAAGCCATTCCGCCCTGGAAAATCGGGTATTTGATGCCTAACTGTTCGTTTATCGGTGTACTTATCATAATAAAACCTCCGTCGTGTTTGGCCAAGCCTTTTAAATATCCCAGCGCAGTACGCAGCTGCCCATCGTAAGGCCGCCCCCGAACGCGCACATCGCAATATACTCGCCCTTTTCGAATTTACCCGCGCGGTATGCCTCGTCAAGGCACATCGGCATGCAGGAAGCGGACGTGTTGCCGTAATGCGCAATATTATAAATGTAACGGTCTGCGGGAATATCGAGCTTTGCCGCCGCCGTATCGATTATTCTCGTATTCGCCTGGTGCGGTACCACATGGCCGATGTCGCTTTGCGCAAGCCCCGCTTCGCTCACGGCGCGCTTGATTCCGTCTACCATCGCGCTGACGGCAAATTTATAGACCTCATGCCCGTTCATAAAAATGACCGGGCTCTCTGACGGGTGCTTATAAAAGGGCGAGGTGTTTTCCCCCTTGGGCGCGTAAAGGACCTCGGGGTTGCCCTGTGCCATTACATAGATGGAACGCAGGCCGTCGCCTTCAGAAAGCACCACCGCGCCCGCGCCGTCCCCAAACAGCACGCAGGTTCCGCGGTCGGTCCAGTCGGTCATATTGGAAAGGTTGTCCGCCGCGATAACGAGCACCTTTTTCACTTTTTTCGATACAAAAAAGCCATCCGCCACGTCGAGCGCGTAAATAAAGCCGGAGCACGCGCCGTTTATGTCGAACGCAGGGCACGACGCCCCGATTTCACGCTGTACAACACACGCCTGCGCCGGAGTAATGTAATCTCCCCGCAGCGTCGCGCAGATAATCAAATCGAGCTCGCCCGGAGTAATCTTGGCGCACTCCATCGCGTTTTTTGCCGCCGCGACGCACAAATCGGTCAGAGTTTCTGTTGTACAGATATGCCGCTCGTGCACGCCGGTGCGTTTTGTTATCCATTCGTCGCTCGTTTCTACCATGGTGGAGAGCTTTTCGTTGGTTAATATGTACTCCGGAACGCTCCTGCCCGTTCCTATAATGCTGAAGCTCATGATTTCAGTCCTCCGTTTTCCATCTTTTTAAGCCGCGCGCTCAAAAAGACATTCATTCTATCAATACAGCCGAGCAAAATCCCTTTTTCCTGCTGTGTCATTCCGGCGGTGATGCTTTTTGCAAGGCTCTTATGGAACCGCTTGTGAATCCGGTCTGCGTGGCGCCCCTCATCCGTGAGCTGCACGTACACCTGCCTTCCGTCCTCCAGACTTTTTTTCTTGACGGCATAGCCCTTTTTTACCAGCTTGTTTACAGCAATGGTAACGGACGACGGCGTAATCATCAGTTCACCCGCAATATCGCCGATAAGCCGCCCGCGTATGGGATTTTTGTTGATTACTTCAATCAGGTGCAGCTCGCTGATGGAAAGGTTAAAGCGCTTTGAGCGCATCAGCGTGTTCTGCTCCACTCTGGAAAACAGCGAATAGCTCTGTTCCAGCACGAAATTTAAGCGGTCGCAAAAATCCTCTCCCATTTATTTCAGCTCCTCTCGGAGAAATAGTTTGACTACTTAACTAATTTTATCTCCGCCGCGCCTGTTTGTCAAGAAAAGAAATGAACAACAACAGTGCTGTATTCTTATTTTACCTTTATAATATATTTCACGTGCGTTTTTTGTAATAATATGGTTTTTCTGACAGTTTCGTTAGCTGCATGATTAAATTGCGCCGCAGCCGCATCAACTGCAGTAATCCTGGAGCAGGCGGTCAAGCTCCCTTTTGCCCTGCGCTTTGATACCCTCTCCCTTTAACTGCTTCTGGTCGAGCACCGGAAGCGCCGACACCTCCGATTCCGTCACCTTGAACGGCGTTTCGCTGCCTTCTTCATAAACGGCAATTCTCCCATTATAATCCTTGAGATAATACACCTTTTCATAAATGGTTTTCGGCGTGGTACCCACATCTGTCTGCGCGGCGGTCTGAGCCGGCCAAATGGTTGCGGCCAACGCGGAAACTGCTATTACGCCAAAAAAGATGCATACTAAGATAGCGGCATATTTTTGTACATCCTTTTTTGTCAGAACCCGATCCCTTCCTTTCTTTCACTGCAAAAAAATCCTTTGTATTATTATTGCAATTGTGCATCTGCTTTATACAGGAAGGCCGCGCGCGGTTCAATTTAACAAAATATTAAAGAAATAATGCCGAAAAAACATTTCATTTTTCTTTGGGAAGTGTTATAATGTGGATTAGTTATATATTCTTCCAGGGACGGTTCCGCCCTTTTTCGGGCGCTGCGTTCCGTTTATTTTTTAAAAATACAGGGAGGTCGGCTATACGATGAGAAAAACCGACATCAATAAATTTACCGATGAAACAGGCCTTGAAACGGCGGGTGAAAATGCCGCGGTCAAGGGAACGAAAGGATTTTTATCCGTCGTCTGGAAGGTGGTTTCCACCCTCCTGATGATTTTGCTGATTGCCTGCGTAGTCGTCGGCGTTTCCGTATCTATCTATCTGTTCGGGCTTGCAAACGAACCGACCGGTATCGACTTGAACGCCTCCAAGCTGCAGCTGACGAGCTTTATCTATGTCAACGGCAAGGACGGCAAGCCGGTGGAATACCAGCGGCTGCACAGTACGGAAAACCGTGTCTGGGTCGATTATGAAGATATTCCCAAGCAGATGAAGGACGCGATGGTCGCCATTGAGGACAAGCGTTTCTATGAGCACAGCGGCGTGGACTGGGTCCGCACCATGGGCGCCGTTTTAAACCTTGCGTCCGGCTCGGACGGATACGGCGGCTCCACGCTGACGCAGCAGCTCATTAAAAATATCACCGACGATAACGCGGTAAGCATTACCAGAAAGCTCAGGGAAATCTTCCGTGCGCTTAATTTGGAGCGTGAATTTACAAAGGACCAAATTTTAGAGGCATACCTTAACGTCGTGAACTTTGGAAGCGGCTGCCGCGGCGTACAGGCGGCGGCGCACCTCTATTTCGGCAAGGATATCCAGGACTGCTCCATTGCGCAGTGCGCGGCTATCGCCGGCATTACGCAGAACCCGGCGGCTTACACACCGCTCGATTATCCGGAGAATAACAAGGAGCGCCGCGAAACCGTCCTTGGCGAAATGTATAACCAGAAGAAAATCAGCAAGGAAGAATACGACCAGGCAATGAAAGAGTCGCAGAACATGAAATTCGTCGGCTTTGTAGAAGACGACGAGGACGACGAAGACGACGAGGACGATGTACCAAATTGGTATATCGACGCGCTTTTCCGCGACCTGCGCTCCGACCTGGCGAAGGAGCTCAATATCAGTGAAGATTCCGCGGAGCGCAAGCTGTATACGGAAGGCCTGAATATTTACTGCGCCATGGATGTGGACATGCAGAATTACGCGGAGCAATATGTATTGAACGTCGAAACGCCAAACGACCCGAATCTTCAAATGGGTTTGGTCATGATGGATTTTGACGGCCGCGTCATCGCGACGGTCGGCAGCCGAACGAAAAAGGACGGCATGCTGCTTTGGGACAGGGCGAACATTTCAGCGCTGCAGCCCGGTTCTTCGATAAAGCCTGTATTTGTCTATCCCCTCGCTATTGAAAACAAAAAGCTCAATTTCTCTTCCTACGTAGACGATACCCCGTTTGACCGCTGGTCGCTCGATGAGTACGGAAACTGGAAAGCCGGACCGAATAATTCCGGACAGATTTATCATGGCATGTGGCCGCTGCCAGACGCGATTGAGGAATCCCTGAATGCCGCGGCGGCACAGACCATGCAGGAGCTGGTCGGCCCGAAAAACGCCTATAACCAGGCAATCAATAAAATGGGCTTTACCCATCTTTCAACGCAGGATTCCGAGAACATCGGCGCGCTGTCCCTGGGCGGCCTGAACGGCGGCGCGACCGTCAGGGAAATGGTCGCTTCCTACCAGTACATGGGCAACGGCGGAAAATATTATGAGCCCTATACCTATTATTATGTAACAAACCAGGACGGCGACGTGATACTCGACAACCGCGAGAACATCCCAACGCAGGCATATTCGACCGAAACCGCGACCATTATGAACCGCCTGCTGCACTATAATATGCAATATACCAATTTCAGCCATACGGCTGCCGGATTGGCGGCCATAGACGGCTGGGATATTATCGGTAAGACCGGTACGACCGATAAAGACAAGGACCATTGGTTCATTGGCATGTCCCCATATGCAATCATGGGAACATGGGTGGGCTTTGACCAGCCGGCGTCAATTACCGGAAGCGACAGCAAGCATGTAGCGGAGCTGACCTTCCATGCTTTAATGTCGCAATACCTGAAGGATAAAAATCCGAAGGAATATACGCTCGCGCCGGATGTCGAGGCGATTCCCTACTGCCACGACACAGGGCTGCTCGCGACCAGCGGCTGCGGCAATACCTATATGGGCTATTATACGGAAGACAACCGGCCCGATTATTGCTACGGCGGTCACAGCTATTATGATTACAGCGGCGGCAATTCGGACGGTTACGACGACGACTACACGAGCAGCTATGAACCGCCCGCCTCATCGGACACTCCGTCTGACACCACAAGCGAGCCGGTACCGTCCGACGAACCCTCGTCATCTGAGGCGCCGCCCGACAGTACGCCCGACAGCGGCGACTCCGGCGGCGAAAGCGGCGGCGGTGACTCCGGCGGGGGCGATATCCCGGTGGATAATCCCGCAGATTAACCAACTAGGCCATGCGGCAGTATAATAGTATGGTAAATAACTTTTACGATAAGAGGTGCAAAATGGTACAGGTAGCAATTATGGGCTATGGAGTGGTAGGCTCCGGCGTTGCGGAAATTTTGCAGACGCACAAAAAAAGCCTGGAGAAAAAGGCGCAGGAGGAAATAGGAATCAAGTATATCCTTGATTTACGGGATTTCCCCGGCGACCCGCTTGCAGATAAATTCACCAAGGACTTTAACGATATATTGAACGACGGCGAGGTTTCCGTCGTCGTCGAGACGATGGGCGGCCTCTCATATGCCTACCAGTATGTAAAAAGCCTGCTGGAACACGGCAAGAGCGTCGTTACATCGAATAAAGAGCTGGTCGCCGCAAAAGGCGCGGAGCTTTTACAAATTGCGGCAGACAAAAACGTAAACTTCCTGTTTGAGGCAAGCGTCGGCGGCGGTATCCCGATTATCAGGCCCATAAGCCAGTGCCTTGCCGCAAACGAAATCGACCAGATTGCCGGTATTCTAAACGGAACGACAAACTTTATACTAACCAAGATGATACACGAGCAGATGGGCTTTGACGAGGCTTTAAAGCTTGCCCAGCAGCTCGGTTACGCGGAAAAAGACCCGACCGCTGATATTGAGGGCTTCGATTCCGTCCGGAAAATCTGCATCCTTGCGTCCCTTACCTTCGGCAAGCATGTCTATCCCGACAATATCCATACGGAGGGCATTACAAAAATTACGCCGGAGGATGTGGAGTACGCAGCCTCCTGGGGCGGTGTGATTAAGCTCATCGGCAGTGTGAAAATGCTTGAGGACGGGCGGATTGATATTTTCGTCTCCCCTATGTTTATTGAAAACGAAAGCCAGCTTGCGGGCGTGAGCGATGTATTCAACGGCATTATGGTGCGCGGCGACGCCACCGGCGACGTCGTGTTCTATGGTAAGGGCGCGGGCAAGCTTCCAACGGCAAGCGCCGTGGTCGCGGATGTAATCGACTGTATCAAGCACCGAAAACAGCGCAAATACCTTTACTGGACAGACAGCGAGGAAAACTATGTGCTCCCGTGGGAAGAAGGCACAGCCGCTATGTACATTAGGGCGTTTGCCCCAAACACCGACGAAACATATGTAAAAATCAAGGAAATTTTCGGCGAGGTGCAGATGCTCAGCCGGAACGGCGAGCAGGACGACGAATTTGCCTTTGTAACAGAAGAAAAAACGATTGGTGAAATACTGAAAGAGGCCGGTGCGTTTGAACAGGCAGGCGCGCGTATCGTCTCTAAAATCAGAATTGGTGACCTTTAAACATGATTAGGATACAAGTACCGGCTACAAGCGCAAATTTAGGCTCAGGCTTTGACAGCCTGGGCATTGCTTTGACTATGTATAACCAGGTTTATATGGAGGTCTGCGACCAAATCGACATTTCGTCGAATGACGGCGTCGATATCCCGACAGATGAATTAAACCTGATTTACTGGTCGGCAAAACACCTGTATGAGGAGTGCGGCAAGAAGCTGCCCGGCCTAAAAATTATACAGGAAAACAACATTCCCATGACGCGTGGGCTCGGAAGCAGCAGCGCGTGTATCGTAGCAGGCCTGATTGGGGCGAACCGCTTTCTTGGCACTCCGCTGGGCGCGCAGGATTTAATTAATCTTGCCGCAAAAATGGAAGGGCATCCCGACAACACCACGCCCGCGCTGATGGGCGGGCTCGTCACCTCCGCGATGGACGGCGGGCGTATTTACAGCGTAAGCGTCCCGGTCGCGCACAATATCCGGTTCGGCGTTTTCATCCCGCCATTTGAGCTGAAAACCGAGGTTGCAAGGGGCGTTTTGCCTGAACAATATTCAAGGGAGGACGCGGTATATAATTTGTCGCGCAGCGCGCTGATGACCTCTTCCCTCTTTTCAGGCAGCCTGCAGAACCTGCGCGTCGCCGTGCAGGATAAGCTGCACCAGCCGTACCGCAAATCGTTTATCCCCGGGCTTGATACCGTCTTTCGCTTAAGCTATGAGCTTGGCTCCTATGGTACATACATCAGCGGAGCGGGGCCGACCATCATATCGATTACAGACGAAAAAGGAATCGGCGTTTTCAGGGAGCACGCCCTTTCTTCCCTTGAGGAAAAAGGCATCTCCGGCTGGCGGTTTGAAGAGCTGCGCGCAGACAGCGCCGGTGCAAAAATTATGATTGATTAAGCTTTCCATATTGACATTTTCTTTGCTACCCCTTACAATCTTTTCTGGATATTTTTGTTCAAAAACCCTATGGGGTTCCAATACACTGGAGGTATTCAAATGAGCCTAATCGTACAGAAATTCGGCGGCAGCTCCGTTGCCAATGCCGAGCGCGTTTTCAACGTCGCCCGCATTGTGACGGATACCTATAAAAAGGGAAACAGCGTCGTCGTTGTCGTATCCGCGCAGGGCGACACCACGGACGACCTAATCGCCAAAGCGGAAGAAATCAACCCGAACGCTTCAAAAAGGGAACGCGATATGCTTTTATCGGCTGGCGAACAAATTTCGATTTCCCTGCTTGCCATGGCGATTGAAAAACTTGGCTGTCCTGTCCTTTCCCTGCTTGGCTGGCAGGCCGGATTTCAGACGACCTCCGCACATACGAACGCGCGGATTAAACGGATTGAAACGGAGCGCATACAGCGCGCAATTGACAAAAACAGTATTGTTATCGTCGCGGGCTTTCAGGGACTCGACCGCTACAACGATGTTACGACGCTTGGCCGGGGCGGTTCTGACACAAGCGCCGTTGCAATCGCGGCTGCCATGCACGCCGACCTTTGCCAGATTTACACAGACGTGGAGGGTGTTTATACCGCCGACCCGCGCAAAATCAAAAACGCGCAGAAGCTCAAGGAAATCTCTTATGATGAAATGCTGGAGCTTGCGACCCTGGGAGCGCAGGTGCTTCATAACCGCAGCGTAGAAATGGCCAAAAAATATAATATCGAGCTCGAGGTGCTTTCAAGCCTGACTTGCGCACCCGGCACCATTGTTAAGGAGGCAGTTAATGTGGAAGAAATGTTGATAAGCGGTGTAGCGAAGGATACCGACGTAGCGAGGATATCGGTTACGGGCGTACCCGACAGGCCGGGCCTTGCGTTTAAAATGTTCTCTAAGCTTTCCGCAAAGGATATCAATGTCGACGTCATTCTCCAGTCTATCGGGCGGGACGACACAAAGGACATTTCCTTCACGGTTGCCAAGGAAAAGGGCGGCGAAGCGGTCGAAATTTTAGGCGAATACATTAAAACCATCGGTGCGAAGAATGTATTGTATGACGATAAGGTCGCAAAAATTTCCATTGTCGGCGCGGGTATGGAAAGCCATGCGGGCGTCGCTTCCAAAATGTTTGAAGCGCTTTATGACGCGCAGATAAATATCCAGATGATTTCGACCAGTGAAATCAAGGTTTCCGTCCTGATTGACGTAAACGACGCGGACCGCGCCGTCAGCGCAATCCACGCCAGATTCTTTGGCGAATAAGCGCAAATTTTAAATTGACAAATGCATTGCCGCATGATATAATCATAAAACGGTGGCGGATAATACGCCACCGTAAATTATCCGGGTGTAGCGCAGTTTGGTAGCGCGCTTGAATGGGGTTCAAGAGGCCGCTGGTTCGACTCCAGTCACTCGGACCAAATAAAACCTTTGAAAACGACTTATTTATGCCGTTTTCAAAGGTTTTTCTTTTTTCATTATAAGCCGAACATTTATTCTAAATCACTATAAAAACAGGGAAAATAATTGACGGTTACTACAAGAATCTGCTTGATTTCAGCACAATGGAAGCCATGTATCTAACAACCATCAAAGCAACCATTGTTATTGTTGTGAGTCCCTTTAAAAATGGTACTCAGCCCCCTCCAAAATAACCGATTAAAATTTCCTTGATATAATGATACCGGCGCGCATACGAGTTCTCTACACGAATCAGCTCAAAGTTGTGCTGTTTGCAAATTTCCTGTTTCTTGCGGTCGCGCTTTTTTACGGTCGCGTCTTCTGCATGCTCCTTGCCGTCCAGCTCGATTGCCAGTACCGGAATCTCCATTTTATCAACGGTTCTTTCATAAACGACAAAATCAAAACGTCCCGTGTAGAATAAATCAGAATAGGACGGATTATCCCGGAATACGTGTGCCACTGAAACCTCTTTGTGAATGACATACCGGTGCTCCGCCGGTAAAATATTTTTCATGGCATGATTGAGATTTTCTAAAAACGCCGCTTCTGTCTCCGTACTGTATGGCTTAATTCCCAATGCTCTGGAAAACGCCGTGCGCTGCGTTACTTTTGACGTCCCTTTTGTACGCACATAATCAATCAGCTCATAAAGGTCGTCGTCGCTGTCGTTATGGAGCCGGTCAAGATTTTTACCGCTTGCCAAGACGACGAGCTTCTCTTTCGGACGCGATACCGCAACATTAATCAGCTCTTTGTTGTTTTTCAGCCAATCGTAGGTACGCTGGTGTGTCTGGTCGGTAATGCCGAGGGAAAACAGGATAACGTCTTTTTCATCGCCCTGAAAGGCATGGACTGTACCGCAGGTTACATCGGCATAGCCGTATTCACGCAGGCCTTCGTTGATAAGCTTGCGCTGATTGGCAAACGGCGTGATAATTCCAATTTTTTTGCCGCGGTTTTGGCCAATATAATTTAAAACCTGCTGCACCTCGCTGGGTGATGTGTTTTTAACGCTTGTCGCAGCGTCCTGCATATCAACGTAAACAAGTGGCTCTTCCCCAGCCGCGCGGCTCTCGATTTTC
>ENA-OZDX01000691-OZDX01000691.1-human-gut-metagenome-genome-assembly--contig:-NODE-691-length-15979-cov-13.038244_pt1 | contig 15979 bp, 10 predicted proteins | sample MGYA00245062_ERZ653597 | MGnify/ENA primary metagenome ERZ653597 (study PRJEB26926, sample SAMN06165186) | human gut metagenome | biome: ENVO:00009003; feature: ENVO:2100002; material: ENVO:00002003...
TTCGCCTTAGTCTCGTGGGCTCGGAGATGTGTATAAGAGACAGGTTATAAAAGAACTACGATTCAGTATCAACTCTGCAGAAACAGTAGAATTAGTAGCAGGGGCTAATATGAAACTGGTAGTAATTGCTAATGTAGATAAAAGCATTGTTTTCCAATTAGGAAAACAAACCTATGAAGCACTAAAGAATACTATTTATACATTACCAGTCAATTCATCTAACGCAATTCCGCTAGTAGGAGAGCAAGTAGTTTCTATTACCAAAGAAAATCAAACATTAGATGCTATCACATTAGAACGAATTGCAGCTGAAGTAAAATTCACTATCAATAATACCTCTTCTGACTTCCAGCTAACTTCCATAGCATTAAAGAATATATATAAAATGTATTACTTTAGTAAGGGAACAATATCTCAAAGTAATATTGCAGACTATAGTGAAACCCCATGTACTATCGGTGAAGAAAATTATACCCATTACATAGCGGAGAACCTGATGGGAACAAATTCTAGTATCCCAACAGACAAAGACAAGGTAACAGATAAACTAGCGACTTTCATTGAAATTGTTGGTGAAAGAATGAGTGAAGGCAATAAAGAAATAGCAACTTTCAAAATGTTCATTGGAGAAAATGAAAAAGATTTCAATGTAACAAGAAATAATGCATATAATTACAATATTAATCTTAATCTGGCAGATGCCAGTGATAAACGCATCACTATTGAAAAGATTCCATTAGAAGGCATTGCAGCTGAAGCTAACTGCTATATACTGAATCCAAATTCAGAACATGAGCTACTGGTTCCTGTGAAACGAGTAAATGCATTTTGGGGAACAGAAGAAGGCGGCTTCAAAACAGATCATATGTTGAATGACGGAAACAACCAAGGAAAAGTAACTAAATGGATTGCCCGTATCATAACAAAAGATAGTTCCAAGGAATTACTGAAATTCACCACCCAACAAGGAAGCTCCGCCAATGATTATATAGGAATCAAACCTACAGGAAACGAAGGTAATGTATTAATAGGTATTTACGACGCAACAGCAGGAGAACCTGCTCAAGACGCTAAACCATTATGGAGCTGGCACATTTGGATTACAGATTATAATCCGGGAGGAGATATTAATGGAATAATTCCTGCAATTTCTCAAAACCCAGGAAAAGCAGATGTTACAGGAGGAGCTATCTACCGTTTTGGGGGAGTTGATAACAATCAAACGAAAGATGGATCCACACAGGCAATGATGGATCGTAACTTAGGCGCACTAAGTGCAACACCAACTGACGGTGCGAAAACGATCGGTATGTATTATCAATGCGGTCGAAAGGATCCGATAATGACTGATTGGAGCCAAATCACTAAGTTAGGAACCAGCTCTTTAGGGGGAGACGTTTACTCCATTCATATCAAAACAGCAAAAGGTCCCGTATCTAAAGAAACAGCTGTGAAAAACCCGGATACCTATTTCTTGGGAGATGCAGACCATTTTACTTATAAAGATTGGTTAATTGAAGGCAGCGGTAGTACTGAACTATGGTACAAAAAGAGTGATGAAAAAACCAAAACACTATACGATCCATGTCCGGCAGGCTGGAGAGTGCCTTATAAGATGAACACTTATGGTGAAATAAACGGAGAAGATGTTGACAATGGTATATATCTTTGCCCTAATAATAGTTCCATAAAAATATTTTACCCGTTTGGAGGACATTTAAATGCCATTACCGGTCAATATCCGGGAGGAAGTTTGTTTGAATACAAAACTGCACAAAATGGTTGGCTAGGCAGTTATCCGGACAATCCTAATAATGCCTATAGTTATCATATATTCTCTGCAACATTAGTGGACGAATATGACGGACCATTCTTTCCCATCATGCCTAACAATGCAGACGGCAGATACTTAGGTTATAGCGTACGTTGTGTAAAAGAATAAATCACCAAAGAAAACAGGTACATGAATAAACACATTATTCTATTATTTATCATATTGTGCATTGGCCTTACAAAGGCCAGTGCACAACATAGTATTACCGGTAAGGTGCTAGATGCTACTAACCAGGAGCCTATCCCATTTGCCAGTGTTACTATAAAGAACGTCAAGAGCGGAACAACTACGGACAATAATGGTAATTTTACCTTAAAGGTCAATAATAACGATATTCTTATCGTCAGTTTTATGGGATACGAAACTAAAGAGGTTAACATTGGAACACAAAAGAAAGTAACGATATTATTATCAGAATCTTCTGTTTTATTGGATGCGGTAGTAGTCACCGGGTTTCAGAATCTTAAAAAAACAACCTTTACCGGCTCTTCCGTTAAAATCAAAGCTGATGATATTAATTTGCCCGGTGAAACAGACATAAGCCGTATGCTGGAAGGCAAAGCAGCCGGAGTATCTATTCAGAATGTATCGAGTACCTTTGGTAGTGCCCCCAAAATACGTGTACGTGGTGCCACGTCTATCAATGGAGAAAACAAACCTTTGTGGGTAGTAGATGGAATCGTATTAGAAGATGTGGTAAATGTATCTAACGACCAACTAGCAAGCGGTGACCCTACCACCCTGTTAGGCTCCTCCGTAGCAGGTATCAATACTAACGATATCGAAACAATTGACGTACTAAAAGATGCTGCCGCAACAGCATTATATGGAGCCAGAGCCATGAATGGAGTAGTTGTAATTACGACTAAAAGAGGAAAAGAAGGAAAACCACGTATTCATTATAGCGGAAACTACACAGTACGGACCAAACCACGTTATTCTGAATTCAATATTATGAATTCAGCCGATCAAATGTCTGTGTATGCAGAAATGGAACGAAAAGGCTTATTAACTTCGGACATTGTAAATAACCAGTCTTCCGGTATTTATGGAATCATGTATAATAGAATCAACACATGGGATGAATCAAAGCAACAATACCTTTTAGAGAATACATATGCAGCCCGTCACAACTTTTTAATGGAACACGCAGCAGCTAATACAGACTGGTTTGATCTGCTATTTACTAATTCCATAATGAATGAACATACATTAAGTGTATCAAGTGGTTCACAAAAGTCGAAATCCTACATTTCATTAGGCTTTTTGAACGATCCGGGATGGACTGTTGCCGACAAAGTGAATCGAATCACAATGAACTTCCGAAATGACTACCAGCTAAATGACAAAATCGGATTTAGTTTTCAAACGGTAGGTTCTGTCAGAATGCAGAACGCTCCCGGTTCATTAAGTCGTTCCAGTGACGTTGTAAGCGGTATTTCTTCACGTAATTTTGATATAAATCCGTTCAATTATGCATTAAACACAAGCCGTGCATTACGAGCATACGACTCAAATGGAGAACGGGAATATTATACACTCAACTTTGCCCCATTCAATATTTTAGAAGAACTCGATAATAACTATATTAAATTGAATGTGATAGATTTAAAAGCCCAAGCCGAATTTAACTGGCAAATTTTTAAAGGATTAAAATACAATTTTACCGGAGCTATCCGCTATGTACGTTCAAAGCAAGAGCATGAAATACACGAAAATTCTAATATGGCAAATGCTTATCGTGCAGCTGGCAATTCTACCATTCGAGAAAACAATCCCTACCTCTACAAGGACCCTAGTGATCCGTCAGCCGAACCGATTGTTGTTCTCCCCAAAGGGGGATTCTATAATACTGCCGAAAACTTATTATTAAATTATGATATAAGAAACTCTGTTAGTTTCAGCAAAATATGGAATGAGAAACATGAGTTCAACGCATTATTAGGACAACAAATCAAATATTCCGATAGACAAACGAACAGCAACACCGGCTACGGATTCCAATATGACATGGGAGGCACTGTTAGTATGAACTATCTTATAATGAAACAAATGATCGAGCAAAATTTTGATTATTATTCAAGAGCTTTGACATACGATCGTTTTGCCGCTTTTTATGCAAATGTTGATTACACCTATGACAGACGATATTCCATTTCCGGAACAGTACGGTATGACGGCTCCAACACAATGGCAAATTCCAGTTCAGCCCGCTGGCTGCCTACCTGGAATATCAGTGGGAAATGGAATATAGGTAATGAGACGTTTATGAAAGACTTTGTCTGGCTGGATGTATTAGCGCTACGTGCCGGCGTTGGATTAACAGCCAGTATGCCTCCATTATCAAATGCAACACCCATTTTTATAAATTCCAATACTACGCGACCAAGTACGGACATCGAATCAGGCATTGAAATTTACACATTAGGTAATTCTGATTTGACATGGGAAAAGAGTTATCAATCTAATTTTGGTTTTGATGCCACTTTCCTTAAAGGAAGACTCGACTTTTCTTTTGACTATTTTATCCGAAACAGTTTCGACTTGTTAAGTGTAATAAAAGTCTCCGGAATTGGAGGAGAAAGATATAAATGGGCCAACAGTGCCGACTTAAGCGCCTCCGGTTTCGATATAACATTGTCAGGAAAACCTATTGTAACAAAAGATTTCATGTGGTCAAGTTCTTTCACTATGGGATATTCCAAAAATGAAATCAAGAATTCAATGCAACAACCACAAATCAACACGTTGGTAGGAATCACAGGAGGAAATAAAAACGGGTATCCGGTGAACGGGCTTTTCTCTATACCATTTGCCGGTCTGAATCCGGAAAATGGTGTACCGATGTTCTATGATGAGAATGGTACTATCACCAGTGATATCAATTTCCAAAGTACTTCAACAGATTACTTAAAATACGAAGGACCGACAGATCCCAAATATACAGGAGGGTTTAACAATTCCTTTACTTGGAAAGGTATCTCATTAGATATTTTCTTCACTTTCCAAGCCGGAAATGTAATCCGATTGAATCCTGTATTTAACAGCAGTTATAATGACTCTCAAGCAACCCCCAAAGAGTTCTTTAACAGATGGGAATTCAGAGGAGATGAGAAGCATACTAATATCCCTGCAATAGCTGATAAAGATCTGATATCAGATTTGAGCAGTACTTATCCTTATTCAGCATACAATTATTCAGATATACGGGTAGCAAAAGGAGATTTCATCCGTCTTAAATCATTATCTGTAGGATATACCATTCCGCAGAAGCTTTTTAAATCGTGGAAGTTGTTCTCTGATATTCGTTTACGAGTAACCGGCAAAAACTTATGGTTACTATACTCTGATAAAAAATTGAATGGACAAGACCCTGAATTTGTCAATACCGGTGGCGTAGCCCAACCGATACAAAAACAAGTTATTTTTTCATTAGATGTCAGTTTCTAAATCATCCTTATACAATGAAGAGAATTAAAATATACTTATATATTGGAATCATGTCCTTTTGTACCAGTTGCTCTGACTTTCTGGACAAAGTACCCGACGAACGTACTCAAATAGATTCTCCGGATAAAGTATCCGCATTACTAGTAAATGCGTATCCTAAAGTTTCTTATGCGGCTATTGTCAATACCCGTTGTGATTACATAACCGACTTCGGAAGTGTTTACTCTGGTGCGCAACCAGGAGCATTATTCAGCTTTATGGGTGAAAATTTCTTATGGAAAGACGTGATAAAAGATGGAAATGATTCCTTCGAAAACTTCTGGACAGGATGCTATGCAGCTATTGCAGTATCTAACCAAGCGCTTGTTTCTATCGACGAGTTAGGAACACCTTCAAGCACAATCAATCAAAAGGGAGAAGCACTCATGACCAGAGCCTTCTCACATTTTTGTCTTGCTTCACTCTTTGCCCAACAATATGACGAATCGACTGCATCGTTATATCCGGGTATTCCTTATGTAGAGAAACCAGAAACACAGCCAGTAGAACAATATGACCGGGAGACAGTGGCAGATACTTATAGAAAAATCACACAAGATTTTGAGGACAGCTATCCTCTTATGACGGATGGAAGCATTTATACAGCTCCCAAATATCATTTCAATAAGAAATCAGCTGCCGCCTTTGGTACCCGTCTTTATCTATTAATGAAACAATATGATAAGGTACTTGAATATGCCAATCAACTCATTTCCATACCGTCACAATTTGAGACATTGACGGATAGTAAAGGAGAACCTCTTAAAAATCAAGATGGTACACCGCAACAGTATATCTCAAAAGATGATCCTGCATTTTCGTTTGTAAGCAACAACTTTCATCCTTTTGCAACAACTTACATGGATGCAAGCGGATATATTGAAATGCGTTCGTATTTCTGCAGTTCTTCCACCAATGCCAATTTATTGATTACAGAAGCATTGTCTTCAATCGCCTGGGGAGAATTACCCTTCTATTCAAGATATGGTTTATCTTCTACTGACATTGGCAAGACAATCAATGCAGATAATGTTACAAATGGTATGTGGGCTATTCCCTATTACGGTACATCCAATTTCTACTTCATACCTAAATTTACCCAATTTACTAAACAAGAATCTTTAGACGCATCCAACTTTTTGCCGTATGCCAATATTCCTGTTTTGAGAATGGAAGAAGTGTTATTAAACCGTGCAGAAGCCTACCTAATGCTTAACCAATATGACAAAGCTATCGCTGATCTAAATTTATATGCCAGCCAACGTTTTGTTATAGCAAGAAGCCCAGCATCAAGCAGATATTATGATTCTAAAGAATTATGTATTACACGCGATAAGATACTCAATTTCTATAAAACCAAACTTAATAATACTGATCACTTTATCAATAAGTACAATCAGACAGACTCTTGGAGTGATTTGAAAAAAGGTATCCTACTTGCAATACTTGATTTCAGAAGTATAGAGTTTTATAATGAAGGACTTAGATGGTATGATATTGTACGCTGGAATATCCCCGTCACCCATACCCAGGCTAACGGCAGCAAGTCCAGCTTAATGCCGGACGACGACCGAAGGGTACTACAAATTCCGGAAATGGCAACTATTTCGGGAATAAAACTTAATCCAAGAAATAACGTAAATAATACATGGGAATAAAATGAAAACAACAAATCACATTGCCAAATGGATACAAGCATATTTCATGCTACTATTCTGCATTAGTACTGTTATTTTCACTGCCTGTAATGAGGACAAACTCAATCTTGACCAAGAGATTTATGGATTGGGTGGAAATGACGAGCAAAAAAATGAACTGGATAAATGGTTATATGAAAACTATACCCAAGCTTACAATATCGAAGTGAAATATAAATGGAACAGTTATGAACTGAACACTACCGCCCAACTAGTCCCCATTATGGAACGCTTCGTAAAACCTTCTATGGATATGATTCAACGAGTGTGGTTTGAGCCTTATAAACAATTGGCAGGAGATAAATTTCTTAGAGAAATGACACCTAAGAAAATCATTTTGGTAGGTAGCCCGGAATATAATGCAGATGGCAGTCAAGTATTAGGACAGGCTGAAGGCGCTCGTAAAATTACACTATTTGATGGTAATAGCTACAATCCGAGTGATGCAGACTGGATACGTTCTATCATGCATACCATTGAACACGAATTCGCTCATATTCTCCATCAAACCAAAATGTATGATTCCAGTTTCAAAGATATATCCGCCGGAGATTATAATCCGACAGGATGGACTTCTGAAACGGAAGTAAGCGCATTACTTGCCGGATTCTATTCCGCATACGCAATGTCGGGAGTTGATGAAGATTTCGTTGAAGTGGCATCATTAATTATGGTGTATGGAAAAGAATGGCGTGACTATCGAATTAATTTGCTCAAAAGTTTAACAACGTCTCCTCCTTCAGAGGGAGAAACAGCAGAAGAAACAGCACAGCGTATAGCCCTTGCCAATCAGGCACAAACGGCTTTAACCAGATTACTGGCTAAAGAAGAAATTGTGATCAATTACTTTAAAAATGTATGGAACGTACAGTTTTATGACGACGCAATGGGAAATAAAGGATTAGTATCTTTAGTACAAGATGCTATTAATCAAATTGTAAATGAAAACACTCCAGAATAAATAATTATGAAAATAGTTTATACATATTATCTTCTAACCTGTGTAGCATTGTGCAGTATATTTTCATCTTGCAATAATGAAACCGACATTTATATGGAAAACCCGGATAAACGGATTCAAACTAAAATGCAGGAATATACTGATATACTCACAGGAGCTCCCGATGGATGGATTGCAGAAATAAATACCCAATTAGGAGGTATTCACACCTTATGGATGCAATTCACTGCAGACAATCGAGTATCTATGATGTTCGATTATGTAGAATATTACCGCGACTTGAAAGCAAGTCCGTTTGAAAGTAGCTATATACTCAAGCCACTACAAGGACCAACTATATCATTTGATACATACTCTTTCTTATCTATCTTTGCAGATCCCAACCAGCTGATGAATGGTGCAGGACAAGCAGGAACCGGATTAGGAGCAGACTACGAATACGAGATTATATCCTACAAAAACGATCAGTTTCTCCTAAAAGGAAGAAAAAACAAAATGGAAGCTACACTGACTAAAGCTACCAATGAGGAAAGAGAGGCCATCAAAAATGGCGCCTTAATGGAAAATCAGGATCAGGCTCCTATCTATCAAAAAAAATACTTCACTTTCAGTTATAAAGGACAAGCGTATGATTTTGTATCTAATGGTAGAAAAACAGGTTTCTTATCCGCTAACAATGGAAATCCGACCCTACAAATAGAAGGTTCTAAAATAGACCTGAACGGAAATATCGTAATGATGAACCCGTTAATCCTTAATGGTTACGAAATTTATCAGTTCAACAAGACATCCACCGGATACACTACACAAGTAGGCAATGATATACTTGAAATTAAAGGAGGTACTACACCAATTGTTCCTCTATTCAATGCACCTCCAGGAGCAATTCATCAGACAATGGTAGTGTACAACGATATACAAAATCAATGGTCATCCGAATATTTTGATAAACATAAAGCTGCTGTTTCGAATTTATTTGCATTCACTCAAACTCAATTCTATATTGTGTATGTTGCCATACACATGTACACAGACGGAAGTATAGTGGAGATTGGTTATAAAATATATCAAAACGGTTCATTAGGAGCCGATACTTACGGATTCTATTATACATTCAACTATCAGAAGAATTCAGATGGTTCTATCACTTTTGGAGATTATACACCGTTCGATACAAGCAATCCTAATCACGAAGAGTTCGACAAATGTCTGTCACCTATTTTAGATGGTTACTTTAAAAAACACAAATTCTTCATTAAAAGCTGGCCGGCTTTGTACAACAATTCCAGCCAATATGTGATGTCCTCGCTAATTCCTGCAGAAGATAAGACACTTGGTGTCATGGTAGGCGTACCTATGACGTTCTAAAGTTTACTTTACATTTATAGGGATGCCTGAAAACGGCATCCCTCACTCATTAAATAGATATAAGAAAGAAGTATTTGTTTTCCAACCAATGTATATAATCTAAAAATGCCTATCTTTGCAGTCAGATTATCGATAACTAAATAAAAACGAAATAGATAAATGGCATTGCAATGTGGTATTGTAGGACTACCGAACGTGGGTAAGTCGACACTTTTCAACTGTTTGTCGAATGCGAAAGCACAGGCGGCAAATTTCCCTTTCTGTACAATTGAACCCAATGTAGGTGTAATCACTGTTCCTGACGAACGTCTGAACGCACTCGCTGAATTGGTGCACCCCCAACGAATTGTTCCTACAACTGTAGAAATCGTAGATATCGCCGGACTGGTGAAAGGCGCAAGCAAAGGTGAAGGACTGGGAAACAAGTTCCTTGCCAATATCCGTGAGACAGATGCAATTATCCACGTACTCCGTTGCTTCGATGACGACAATGTGACACACGTAGACGGAAGCGTAAATCCCGTCCGCGACAAAGAAATCATTGACTACGAACTTCAATTGAAAGACCTGGGAACCATCGAAAGCCGTATCCAGAAAGTACAGAAACAAGCACAGACGGGCGGAGACAAAGCTGCAAAGTTAGCTTACGATGTACTCGTTCAATATAAAGACGCATTGGAACAGGGAAAATCTGCACGTACAGTGACTTTTGAAACAAAAGACGAACAAAAGATTGCTCACGAACTGTTCTTATTGACCAGCAAGCCGGTAATGTATGTCTGCAACGTTGATGAAGCAAGCGCAGTAAACGGAAATAAATACGTAGATATGGTACGCGAAGCCGTAAAAGACGAGAATGCTCAAATCCTGATTGTCGCAGCCAAAACAGAAGCGGACATCGCCGAACTGGAAACGTACGAAGACCGTCAAATGTTCCTTGCCGAAGTAGGCTTGGAAGAATCGGGCGTAGCACGTCTTATCAAATCTGCTTATAAACTCCTGAATCTCGAAACATATTTCACTGCCGGTGTACAAGAAGTACGTGCCTGGACATACGAAAAAGGATGGAAAGCTCCTCAATGTGCTGGAGTGATCCACACCGATTTTGAAAAAGGCTTTATCCGTGCCGAGGTTATCAAATACGATGATTATATCAAATACGGCTCGGAAGCAGCTGTGAAAGAAGCCGGAAAACTGGGTGTGGAAGGAAAAGAATATGTGGTGCAGGATGGCGACATCATGCATTTCCGTTTCAACGTGTGATTATCGGTTACCACCGACGACTTATTAATTACTAATTCGCTAACAATATGAAATATCTCATTGCAGGAACGGGAGGTGTAGGCGGCAGTATCGCAGGATTCTTGTCGCTGGCAGGCAAAGATGTAACCTGTATTGCCCGTGGAGCTCATTTGCAGTCGATTCAAACGAACGGTTTGAAACTGAAGTCGGATTTGAAGGGCGAACATACGCTCCGGATTCCGGCAACTACCGCTGAAGAATTCAATGGGAAAGCAGATGTGATATTTGTATGCGTGAAAGGTTATTCGGTCGATTCCATCGTAGAACTGATTAAAAGAGCAGCACACAAAGACACGGTTGTCATCCCTATCCTGAATGTGTACGGCACAGGGCCACGCATACAAAAGTTGGTACCGGAAGTCACTGTCCTCGACGGATGCATCTATATCGTAGGTTTCGTATCCGGTACAGGAGAAATCACCCAAATGGGAAAGATATTCCGGTTGATATACGGCGCTCATCGCGGCACAGTTGTAAAGCCCGGATTGCTGGAAGCCATCCAACAAGACTTGCAGGAAGCAGGCATAAAGGTAGACCTGTCACCGGACATCAACCGGGATACGTTTATCAAATGGTCGTTTATCTCCGCAATGGCTGTGACGGGTGCTTACTACGACGTTCCGATGGGAGAAGTGCAGAAACCGGGAAAGATACGGGATACATTTATCGGACTTTCTACGGAAAGCGCTGCCTTAGGAAAGAAACTGGGCGTCGAATTTCCCGAAGACCCAGTCAGCTACAACCTGAAAGTGATTGACAAGCTCGACCCCGAAAGTACCGCTTCTATGCAAAAAGACCTGGCACGCGGACACGACTCGGAAATACAGGGATTGCTCTTCGACATGATTGCAGCAGCCGAAGAACAGGGAATAAATATACCAACCTACCGGATGGTTGCGGAGAAATTCAAAAAATCTAATCATTAACATTAATCCAATATAGAATGAATACCATGCTATTATCCATCAACTGGAACCCGAATCCCGAACTATTCAACCTGTTCGGCATTTCTATCCGTTATTACGGATTATTGTGGGCAGTAGGAATATTCTTTGCTTATGTGGTTGTTCACTACCAGTACCGGGATAAAAAGATAGAGGAAAAGAAGTTTGACCCGCTTTTCTTTTACTGTTTCTTTGGTATTCTGATCGGTGCCCGCCTGGGACACTGTCTGTTCTATGATCCGGGATACTACTTGTCTCATTTTTGGGAAATGATTCTTCCCATCAAGTTCATGCCGGACGGAAACTGGAAATTTACCGGATATGAAGGACTTGCCAGCCACGGCGGTACATTAGGATTGATAATCGCCCTTTGGCTGTATTGCCGCAAGACGAAGCTCCATTATATGGACGTGCTGGATATGATTGCCGTAGCTACTCCAATCACCGCCTGCTTCATCCGCCTTGCCAACCTGATGAACTCCGAAATCATAGGCAAGCCGTCTGATGTGCCCTGGGCATTCGTTTTCGAGCGTGTAGATATGCAACCCCGTCATCCGGGACAGCTCTACGAAGCCATCGCTTATCTTATCCTGTTCTTCATCATGATTTACCTGTATAAGAATTACAGTAAGAAACTGCATCGCGGCTTCTTCTTCGGCCTTTGTCTGACTTATATCTTCACCTTCCGCTTTTTCATCGAATTCCTAAAAGAAAATCAGGAAGATTTTGAAAACAGCATGATGTTCAATATGGGACAATGGTTAAGCGTTCCGTTTATCATAATAGGCGTCTATTTCATGTTCTTCTATAACCGGAAGAAAGTAGAAAAGAAATGAAACAGATCATAGATATAGAAACTTGGGAGCGGAAGGAGAATTTCAATTTCTTCCGCCGCTTCCAGAATCCACAATTATCCATAACCTCCGAAGTAGAATGCGGAGGAGCAAAAAAACGGGCCAAAGAGGCTCACCAGTCTTTCTTCCTCCATTACCTTTATGCGGTGCTTCGCGCAGCCAACGAGATTCCAGAATTACGCTATCGCATTGATCCGGAAGGTCGTGTAGTACTCTATGACCAAATAGATATTCTATCTCCGATCAAGATAAAAGAAAACGGTAAATTCTTCACCATACGTTTCCCTTATCACGAAGATTTCGAGACCTTTTATCAGGAAGCCCGAAAGATAATTGATTCCATTCCCGAAAATGGAGATCCGTATGCAGCCGAAAACGGAGAGGTAGCCAACGGAGATTATGGGCTGATTCTATTAAGCGCAACTCCCGATTTATATTTTACTTCAATCACTGGGACACAGGAAAAACAAAGCGGCAACAATTATCCGCTACTGAATGCTGGGAAAGCAATCATCAAAAAAGGCAAATTAGTAATGCCTATCGCCATGACTATTCATCACGGATTTGTAGACGGGCATCACCTTTCATTGTTTTACAGGAAAGTGGAGGAGTTACTAAAATCAAAGGGGAAATAATTATTTCCCCCTGACTATCTTCTTAATATCATTCAGTTTATTCAGCGCTTCAATAGGAGTAAGATTATTCACATCAAGATTCAATATCTCATCGCGAATCTGACAGAGAATCGGATCGTCCAACTGGAAGAAGCTTAACTGCATACCTCCACGATTCTCGCTCACTTCTGCCAACGGTTTACCTGCTATGCCCTGTTGGCGATTATCAGATTCAAGCTGTTTCAATATCTCATTTGCACGTTTCACAATGCTTTTCGGCATACCGGCCATCTTTGCCACATGAATACCAAAAGAGTGTTCACTACCGCCACGTTCCAGTTTACGAAGGAAGATTACTTTATTATCAACTTCTTTCACCGATACATTATAATTCTTGATGCGCTTGAAAGATTTCTCCATCTCATTCAATTCATGATAATGCGTAGCAAATAATGTACGTGCTTTTGCTTTCGGATGTTCATGGATATACTCTACAATTGCCCAAGCAATGGAAATACCATCATAAGTAGAAGTACCACGACCCAATTCGTCAAATAATACCAGACTCCGGGAAGAAACATTATTCAGGATATCAGCCGCTTCATTCATCTCTACCATAAATGTAGATTCACCGACTGATATATTATCACTCGCTCCTACACGGGTAAATATCTTATCAACTAAACCGATATGCGCACTTTCCGCAGGAACAAACGAGCCGATTTGAGCCAATAGCGTAATCAATGCTGTTTGGCGCAAGAGTGCCGACTTACCGGCCATGTTCGGACCTGTAATAATAATAATCTGCTGTGTATCGCTGTCCAGCATTACATCATTGGCAATATACTTCTCGCCTATTGGAAGTTGTTTTTCTATTACCGGGTGACGTCCCTGACGAATATCCAGTACGTCATTATCCTCAATAATCGGACGGATATAACGATTCTCACGGGCCACATTGGCAAATGACAACAAGCAGTCCAGACGTGCAATCTGATTCGCATTAATCTGTATCTGTGGAATAAATTCCATCAATGCCTGTACTAAGTCTGTATATAGCTGCGTTTCCAGAACCAGAATCTTATCCTCCGCTCCCAAAATCTTCTCTTCGTATTCTTTCAGTTCCTGCGTGATATAACGCTCTGCGTTGACCAACGTCTGTTTGCGAATCCATTCGGGTGGAACCTTATCCTTATGCACATTACGGACTTCGATATAATAACCGAATACATTATTATAAGCTACTTTCAAGCTCGGAATACCCGTCTCTTCGCTCTCCCGCTGTTGTATCTTTAGCAGATAATCTTTTCCTGAATAGGAGATTTGCCGCAATTCATCCAAGTCTGCGTTCACACCGTCCTGAATCACTCCACCTTTATTTATCAGTAAAGGAGGATCATTTTTAATCTCTTTGGCAATCCGGTCACGAATAGAAATACAAAGATTCAACTGTTCGCCAATGCGATTCAAGCTCGCATTATCAGCTTCCATACATGCCTGTTTTATCGGCTCAATTGCTTGCAAGGCAACTTTCAACTGAACGACTTCACGAGGCGACACACGTCCTACAGCCACTTTGGAAATAATACGTTCCAGGTCACCTATCAGATGCAACTGTTCTTCAATCAGCTCCTTAAAATCAGGTTGGCGGAAGAAATATTCCACTACATTCAAGCGTTCATTGATCGGCTTCTCATCCTTCAACGGAAAAACCATCCAACGTTTCAACAGACGCGCTCCCATCGGGCTGATCGTTCTGTCGATCACATTGATTAGACTACTGCCTCCATCATTCATATTGCCAATCAGCTCAAGGCTACGCACCGTGAACTTATCCAGACGGACGTATTTATCTTCTTCAATACGTGCCAATGAAGTGATGTGACCAATCTGCGTATGCTGCGTCATTGTCAGATACTGCAGGATAGCACCGGAAGCAATGATACCGTTTTTCAAGTGCTCCACTCCGAAACCTTTCAGATTCTTCGTTTCAAAGTGTTTCAGCAGTTTCTCACGGGCAGTCGTTTCTGTAAATACCCAGTCGTCCAGCTCGAATGTAAAGAACTTGTTACCGAAATTACCTTCAAACATCAGGCGTTTGCCACGTTCAAAAAGAATTTCCTTAGGGGCAAAGTTATTCAACAGTTTGTCTATATAATCAAAAGGTCCTTCTGCAGTAAGGAATTCACCGGTAGAAATATCGAGAAAAGCAACTCCACAGGAAGCCTTTCCGAAATGAACGGCAGCCAGGAAGTTATTCTCTTTATAGTTCAGAACATTATCATTGATAGAAACACCAGGAGTAACCAATTCGGTAATACCACGCTTCACCAGCTTCTTCGTCATTTTGGGGTCTTCGAGCTGGTCGCAGATAGCGACACGTTTTCCAGCGCGAACCAGTTTCGGAAGGTAGGTATCAAGGGCATGATGAGGAAAACCTGCCATCTCGATAGTTTTTCCTTTCCCATTGGCACGTTTTGTCAGTGTGATCCCTAAAATTTCGGCTGCAACGATGGCATCCGTAGAATATGTTTCATAAAAGTCACCGCAACGAAACAGCATCACTGCATCCGGATGTTTTGCCTTCAAATCCAGAAACTGTTTCATCATCGGGGTGAGGACGATCTCTTCTTCGTTCACGGGTGTCTCCTTTTCTTTTTTATTGAGTGCATAATGTGATTATCCTTGCAAAGATAACGGTTTTTCGGCAGAGAATCAACGGTATGCTCCGATTCAATTTTCAAAATTAATGTTACATACCTTGAAATAAGGAGGACTGATTTCTTAACAAGTAGGGAAAAACTATTAAAACGTGTTATAAAACATGCTATTTTTCTTGGATAATTTGCTAATTTCCCAAGAGTCCGTATCTTTGCAATGTGTTTTTCATAGTATTAGATTTAAGGTTAACAAAGG
>ENA-OZDX01000699-OZDX01000699.1-human-gut-metagenome-genome-assembly--contig:-NODE-699-length-15805-cov-10.384698_pt1 | contig 15805 bp, 17 predicted proteins | sample MGYA00245062_ERZ653597 | MGnify/ENA primary metagenome ERZ653597 (study PRJEB26926, sample SAMN06165186) | human gut metagenome | biome: ENVO:00009003; feature: ENVO:2100002; material: ENVO:00002003...
CGAGATTCGCCTTAGTCTCGTGGGCTCGGAGATGTGTATAAGAGACAGATTGATAACCAGTCATTAGGTTGCTTTAGGGATTGGATAAATGATGTCGATTCAAGCACTTATTTTATATTAGAATTTACACATACCCCCAACTCAGACAAATTTGATAAACAAAGAGATTATTTTGCTGGATTAGGTGCAAAAGTTATTAAAACAGAATTAGAGCCAATTGACAAGACATATATTATAGATATCGTTCATAGAAATGTAAAAAATTTATCTGATGACATGGCATTTAATATAAATGTTATAAATCATTATGAGGAAGTGTCTTTGGGAAATTTAAGAGAATTGATAGATTATTCTGTAACATATGAACATCCCGATGATGCCAGTGAGAATGAAAGCAACGATATCGAGAATGGCACTTATCAGATTTTACATAATATAAACAATCAGGAAACACTTGCTATGTTAAGTCTGATAATATTTCATCAAGGAAAGATAACAAGAAAACATGCTGAAACGATTTTGTTCCCGGAACTTGATATTTCAAACGCAATACGTGAACTGTTGGAATTAAATCTGATTGAAGAAACAGATGCTTATTATGAGCTAAAACATGCAAGTATCATTGATCAATGGGAAAAGCATATGGATGAATTTCAACAAATTAATACAGTTGTTTATGGACGGACAAAAAAATACTACCTGGGATATTTGGAAAGTTCTAATATTAGTGAGAGCAATGAAGCATGGATTAGACTATTATATTTGTACTCTAAAGTTGAGCCATTTGAAATAAAAAAATTGCTTCCACAATTAGAAAGCCAAATTATAATATCAATTTCCCCAGAAGATTCATGGGATTATATTAAACAGTTATATGACATTATCAAGGAAGATATACTGAAAAATAAGGCAGTAATCTTTAGACTACTTGAAATATGTTATAAATTGGAATTATATGCTAATGGCTATGAAATATTATGTTATTTAGAGAATTCCGGTCAGCTTTCCGAAAGTAAATTACTTTTTCTACATAAACTGCTGTATCTTTCAGCATTGGATCAGCATGAAACTGTTGTTGAATTATTTGAGAATATAAAGCCTGAAATATCTCTTGAATCACGTATTGGATTAAACATGATGCTAGCTTGTTTGAGTAGTTACAGGTATACGGGGCAAATTACAGAGTGCTTGAAAATACACAAAAAAATTCTGGCTACTCCTATATACAAAACATATGATGAATATGCAATTTTTCTTAGATTAACAAATATCTATTTGCCTAATAAAAAGGCTTTAAAATATGCTAAGCAAAGTGTAGAATTGCTTGATAAGCATTATAACGTATACCAAAAAGGAAAATCGCAGATTACTTATGCAAAACTATTGGCTGGATTAGGAAAAAATGACAAAGCTTTAAATGTTTTAAGGAAAGCTGAGGAATCATTAAAGAATCATGCAATACGTGGAAATATTTTATGGATTGATGAAGCAGATATATTAATGGATCAAGGAATTCATGACGATTATGTATGGGATTTACTGCAAAAATCTGAATTTACAGCTGTTATACCATATGACAAACTTGCAATAATTATAGTTAAACTTGCATGGTGTTATGAAAATGACCAATTTGCAAAAGCAAATCTTTTAATAGAAAGAGGTCAAAATCTAATTCCATTAGAGCCCGATCATCATATACATGCTTTGTTTTATTACAATGCATATGCTGTATTGAATAAATCTGGTGAAACAGAGAGAAGTCAAATTTATTATAAAAAAGCATATGCATTAAAAGAACATAGTCGCTACATAAAAGCACGTATAGATGAACCTAAAACAAAAGAAGAAAAAAATCGTATAAAACACCCGTGGTATATAATCTACTTATCATTCTGGAACCACGATATTGAAAATATTAGTGAATAAGCATAAAATGCTTATTCACTAATATAGGGATATATAAGTTCTTCTAAATAGCGTGTCACAATAGAATCCCAACAGACATATTTCATATAATAATCCATGTCGTGTAATGTTTCATTTAGCACGAAATGCTCCAGATAGGTTTCTATATAATTGAAAGAAGCTATTATTGAGAATATACCTGATCCGGCAAAGCGTACATTTAATTCGATAAAATAGTACTCCCCATTATTAACTTTAAAGTCTAAATTACAAAATCCAGGTAATTTATATAAATTACAGATATTCTTTGTGATTGCAATAATTGTCTCATCATAAACAATTTGACTTCTAAAAGCTGTGCCATCTTTAATCTCAATAGTTTTTCGAGGGATTATTAATTTGGGAACACCTTCTTTATCAGAAAAAACATCAACAATTACAGTATCTCCTTCTATATAAGGCTGCACAAAATAATCAGGATGAAAATGATTTTCTATATATTCAGCTTTTTCTAAGTCTACAATATATATTCCGAGACTGTTTACAGAATTTCTCTTACGAAAAATCACTTTCTTCTCATTAAACAGATTATCGCAAATACGGGGAACCTTTATGTTATTTTTCATTAACTCCTGTGTTGCTTTGAGTTTGTCCTTAAACAAAGCTACTGTTTCATAATCGGCTAAAAAGAATTTTGTTTTTACTTGATTAATATATTTGGAAAGTAATACCGCTTCTGCATCTGAAGCAGGTATTAGCAGGTCAACGTTTTCTTTTTCATTTACATCGTTTAAGAAATTGATATATTCCGCCTCCTGTGTTATAGGTGGTGCCTGATAATATTTATCAACAAGCAGACTTCCCGCACACTCCCCTTTTTTGTAAATATCAGAACCAATAACTATAATATCGTATTTTTCAATTCGACTTAATGCTTTAATAATTGATAATGAATTTGTACTATGTATATTGTTGATTTGTATGTTCATCTAATCTTCCTCCGAGGATAATTTCTTATTATCTATTACTGATTGTATCATATATCGCATCTAAATTCATTAATTCTCTGACCAAATAATGAATACCTTAAAATGAATTTCTAAATTCCACCGCCCATTTTATACTTTTTATACTTTTTTATTCAAACGCTTTTTCATTATTCTTATTGACTCCCTCTGCTCCTGTGTTAGCCCGTCATTATTTTTCGCTTTTCCAAACAATATATAATCTGCTGATATGTCCAGCATCTGACATATAATAAACAATTTTGGCAAGTCACATTTTACTTCACCGCGTTCAATCCTCGAATAACTATTGGCTGTTATATCAAGATACGCTGCCATATCAGGTTCTGACAGTTCATTCTCTATTCTCTTGTATTCTCTGTCCAATCTTTAATTGCACATTTTTATTATATTCTTCCGCTTCTATATACATATTGTCCAGCCTTTCAAACTTGTTACCGTTAACTCGTTTGAGAAGTGACAATAACTCCCTAGATATGTAATTTTCGGCAAATAAAAAAGGACACATGAAAACAGTCCCAGTCCTCATACTGGTTTCTAATTTTTCATGCGTCCTTAGGATGGCACGGCCTCAATCTTATCTCCTTTAAGGTACATGATGTTTCCGATATCAAAAAGAACCGTCGATGACTTCTCCTCAAGCATTAATGCCTTCTTGAAGTTCTCAAGAGCGTCATCATATTTTTCTAAGCACGAATATACGTTGCCTAAGTTAACATAGCAGTCAATATACTTAGGCGAGTCTTTTTATGCAAGCAAAAACTTTGCTAAAGCTTGCTCATATTGCTGTTGCACCATTAAGGCACAACCTTGATTTATTAAATCAAGAGAATTTTCACTTACATTTTGCATTTCTCTTTCCTCCACATTAACAGTTTTCATCCAATAGTTGCTTCACGCTAAAATCATACACATCAAGAAGTGATATCTCATTGTATTCATCGGATGTTTTTAATTCGCCGTTTTCATAGGTATCGCCGATGATTTTTCCATATAAGGTAAGAATTTTTGTCTTATCGTCGTATTCATACTTGCTAATATTCTCATAGAGAACATTAAAGGCGAAAATAGCATCAGAGAGACCAACACGATCGTCGTGATAACTGTAGACGAAGCCACCATTTGCGAAGGTAATTGTTTCTCTTCTTCTCAGTCGATATTCACCGCCTGCGGAAATAATGTAAACAATTGCTGATAATAATGATAGGCCATATGGAAAGCCAAATGTCATAATCAGAAAAATGATATCGGCAACATTACTACTAACTATTCTCAACGATAACCTGTATCGGAGAATGTTTTTCTATTTCGGTTTTGAAATCCACATCAATTGCAAACTTGGTGTTGAAATAAAGTAATCCTGCAGTACAATTTCTCACCTGAGTAGGTGTTTGGGGAATTGTTCCATCCGCCTTATAGTTATACCAGGTGGATGTTCCTTTTCCATACAAATGAATACGCTGAGATTTGCTTTTGTATACACACTTAGTAATCTCTGAATACTTCATTTGGTTGATTTCCATTCGCGTAACATGTTTACTATAGTATCTTTTGGGCAAATACAGTACCAAATGGTCTTCAAAAAACTGCAATTCCATAGGTGAAGGAACATATTCTTTTTTCCCTCCAAGGAAAGTAACACCTAATGCCAACACAAACAAAAGAACACGTGCTGTCCATGACAGTTCTGAAAACAAATTGTCTTGAAACAACAGAGACCCCAAAACAATCACAGCTACAACAATCCAAACACCTGTTTTCAAGAATGTAATACCCCTGCTTTGGTTTGTTGGAATCAATACAGCTTCGTTTGTTTGAATTACATAATTTGGTCTATTCATTTTACACCTCATACGCTGCACGTAATACGGGCATTTCTATATTTGGAATATAAACTTCAGGTATAGAAATGTTGATATTACATAGCCTTGGTGTTTACTCCAACTTCACACATTCTGGTTGTAAAAGTATGTCTCAAAGAATGATTGATAAAATTTGTAAGATTGGCTGCATTGTCTCGGTGAACTTTATCAAGTACCTCTAAATTACAGTCTCTAATAATTCTTCTAAGAGCTTTATTAAGTGTTCCTTGATGCTGAACATTACCGAATGGATTTACAAATATAAAATTTCGATAACCATCGACAACAGCCACGCTTTTGAACTTTCACCTTTGAAAAAATATTTGAAAACCTTACAAACTCTCTCTAGCAATTTTTACAATTGCTTACAGCGCATAGCCTAACCCCAGGAATAATTGACTGCCAACGGACACTTATGTCCTTTTTCTCATTATATTGGATTTTTAGCTTGAATAATCGATACTATTGCATTATGAAAAAGTCATTAGAAATCAACAAAATGAAAGAAAAGAGGCGGTACACGAAACAGCTCATTTCTTTTTTTGTGTAGATCTTGACATATCAAACTTATTTCTCAAATAATCAAATATTACAATGTAATTTTTCATTTCATTCTTGATATCACAAATAATAACCGATATCTTGCTGAATATCCATTCTCTGCTTGCTGAATATTCTTGCATCAAAAAACTTTGATTCCAGCAACATCCCCGACACGGGAACCACCTTTGATTGGCTTGATTACCTATAAAAAAGAAATAGAGCCAATGTCAATCCCAGAGCCGCTTTGCAGGGGCGTTAGCCGGCTTTTCATTGGTGAGATTTCTTATATTCTACATACTTGCCAATCATTTTCCTAATTACCTGACAGCATGGACATCCAAGCCATAATATTCACTTGCAGTGTTTTTTCATTCTTTCATCTACGGTCATAAGGGGTATAATTTCTAAATGCACCTCACATCTCGCTTACTAAAAAACACAAACATATCCGCTATCTCAACATGTCACAAATGTTTTCTTATATTTATCAAATATAATAACGGTATTACCATAATTAAACTGTAGTAATTTTCTAACCATATTTCAATAATCATCGCAATTATAATGCATATTATACCTATTGTAATAATTTTTCTTCTCATTTATGTTCCACCCTCTCTAAGATTAGCGCCCCACTGATAATCAACTCCATGGGGCGCTATTTTGATTATTACAAATCTACAAATACAATTAGTTTCCTGCTAATTGCTCGTCGATTTCAATAATCTTTTCCATACACTGATTGATATAATCCCTGAAATTACCAACAGCTTCTGGTACAGTGGTAGTGAGAAGAGTCTGGTACTCTTCCTCATAGGTAGAGCGCGCATTATCGTAAGCTGCGCCTTCCCAATAATTAGGAAGTTCGTCCATTGAAGAATTAATTTCTGTTGCTGCAGATGTTAACTGCTCGATAGCAGAATTAATCTTCTTTACACACTCCTCAATTCCACCTCTTTCAACTCTTGTTGCCATATTTGTTACCTCCTTAATGTGGTTAATTTATGTAAACCCACTATGGGATTACATTAGTACTTAGTAAAATTTAATTTTGTCTACCTCGTCTTCTACTTTTTCATATTGAGTAGCCGCTTCTTCTAAAAGTTCTTCTACCGCACCAATTATTTTTATGTAATTTTCAACTTCTTTAGTCCAGTCGGTATCCACATTCTGCATAAAATTTTTACCAGCAGCTGTATTCCAATCTTTTTTTAATTTATCCAATGACTGTATAACTTTATCTTTATACGTATTTAGATCATCTGCGCTGTCTGATAAACTTTTTTTCATATCATTTATTTTTTCAATATCAAACTTTAGTTCTTTCTGTTTCATACAATCCCTCCTCTACTGAATATCAAGATTAGGATTCATTGATTTTGCCAAATCTCTTTCTTTTTTTGCCTCTTCACTATTTCCCATTTCTTTAAAAATGAAATATCTAAATGCATGAGCATCAGCCTTTTCTGGATACAAATTTTCTATATACTCTGCTAAGTCCAAAGCCTTATCATATTCCTTAATTTTCACATGACTCAATAATCTATATAAATACCCCTCATAGAATGATGGATCATTTATTGTAGCTTTACGCATTTTAATAGTAATATTTTTAAATTCCTTTTCTGCTTCTGAAACATTTCCAGTAGCCTCAAGAGCTGTAGCATGGAAAAATAATGCCGTCGAATAATAAAATATACCATATTCTTCATTCATTAATTTAGCTGAATATGTTAATAACTTTTCATTCTGAGCAGTTTTACCATAAATATCTACAATTAAATATAACAAATCAGGGTCGTCTCCCACCTGATTATTAGCTTCTAATAAAACCTTACATGCATTTTCAATTTTATTTTCTTTTATTAATAATGTCGCTTCATTTATTGATGCGTCTTTTATCACATTAGAAAATAATCCTTCTGACTTCATGTAATCAATCCATTTATGTGCTTCTGCATCTAAATTTGATTGAATTAATATCTTTAATTTGATATTTGCTAAATTATAATCCTTTGGGAATCTACTACATCCTTTGTTAATTACCTCGAGAGCTTCCGTATATCTTTCCTGCCCCAAAAGGATCTGTGATTTTACATCATAAATATCAAATGAATCAGGCAATACCTTCTCCATTTCATCTAAAGATTCCAATGCCTGTTCAAATCTATTAAACGCTAAATATATTTTTGTTTTTAGAAGTCTTAATTCACCATTAAATGGATCTAAATTAATTGCTCTACTAATATTTCTTAACGCCTGCGGCTCATCTTCTGCCTCAAAAAATATACTTGCCATTATTTGATACATTTGAGAAGATACAAATCCATTTTCTTCAGCCTTATTATAGAACTCCACAGCCTTGACTTTTTCATTCATCAGCACATAAATACTTCCGATAGAAAAATAAGCTTCAGCGTAATTAGGATCCACTAATAACGCTTTTTTAAATGCTTCAATTGCTTCACTGTATTGCTCTAAATTTGCACATGCATTCCCTAAATGAATATATGCTTCCAATGTTCTAGGTGCCTCACTAATTATTTCTTCAAATACTTTCTTTGCGGCATCATATTTTTCAGCAGAAATAAGCATAATTCCCTGACTCACTTTGTCATTTATCATTTCAGTATCCATAAAAACATCCTCCTAGTTAATCTTTGATTTTAATATCTCGTACAATGAAGGTGTAAAATAATCATTTATCTTTATATTACTATCCACCATCTCAGTTATATTTATTTTGTGAATATCAGTAGATGTATTAACAATTTTCTCAACCATCATTCCATCAATGCTTATTTCGAACAGCTTATCGTCATAACTCAAATTATTTATTCTGTTCAAGTCAATCACAACAATATTTCTTTTATCTGCAGGTGTTTGATATTTTATTCTAAATATGTAAAATAATTTATCATCAACAATTTCTATCATCTCATCAATACGACCACCTATAAATGTGTGTTCAAGTCGTATTCTAAGTACATAGATAAATAATACAGCCGCCAACCCCATGCCCACAATACAAGTTGTAAACATAGATACTGCAAAATAACTCTTCTGCCCTGTTCTCATATTTGTTGAAACAAAATAACCTGTCACCACGCAATAGATTGGAAATAATACCGCATATGCAATAACCAAAACTAAAGATATCTTTTCAAAAAGCCACAAATAATAAATACCTCTTCTATGTTTACGATTCTCTATTTGAATTTTCTTTTTTAATCCACTGTCAACCAAAATATTCATATTAACCTCCAATCAAACCAACAACATCTTCAATTGTCTTTACAGTCTTTGTTCCATATTTATCAAAAATTGAAAAGGCTTTCGAATTTTTCCCAATTCCAGTAACATTTTTCAGAGCTTTTATTGAACCACCAAAGCTCTTATCTGACTCTGTATAAAAATCATATAATCCATCAACATTCTTCAAGAAATTCATTGTGTTATCTGTCGTTTTCGTAACATTAAAGAACTTCACCAGCTTTTCAGGAATACTATAGGTCTCCTTACTAAAATTGAATGTAAGTTTTCCTAATTCGAATTTCTTATCTTTAAAATATACAGAATACTTACTAACCCTATCAGAAGATGTAAGTTTTATTTTAAAAGAACCATCCTTGAATTTGCCTGTAGTCGCAGTTCTTCCCATGTCATGCAATATATTTCTTTTTATGTTTGACCATGTAAAGCTGTAACCTTTATACCATTTATCTTTATTGTATCTAAAATTAATGTTATCGTTTCTGGTTGTCACCCTATAGTCTTTTACATTTCCCAAACTAGCAATATTACAAACAAACGCCGTCGTATCTGCTATAACTTTTGTTTTATCAATAACTCTTCCTCTTTTTTTATATTTTTCATTAGTTGCTTTATCGCCATAATCAAATTTTTCATACATCTCGCTTATCTTGCCTGCACTACCATAATATCTAGCAGCCCCCGGATTTCCATCATCATCATCAAAAATACTTCCACTCATCGTCAGCGCCTTTCCATTGGTATAAAAAGTTGCAGCGGAATTTCCTATAGTTATTATTGCACCTATAGATGCGGCTAGTGCCCCTATACAACCGATAACAAGAGGTATCGATAAACCACCTGAAAATGGTATTGCACAAACTGCAGCTATTGCACCTGCGACAGCTGCTACTGCTCCTACAACAGCAGTCGTCATTTTCCAAACATATTTTCCATCACCATATTTGAACCAATCATGCACTTTGTCTAAAACATTTCCTACTTTGTCACCTACCCACTTCAATCCATCAACAAAATCCCTGACTAAAGAAAAATGATTAGCCAAATCAACGCAAAACGTATTATAAATCCAATCACCCGCAGCCTCATACCACTTTCTTTTTTCAATGTATCCCTCAGCTATTGATGAGATATTAGTTGCAACTGTAGAATCAACAGATTTTGCCATTGAAATAACACTATTAAGTGAATTCTCCAAATTAACAAAATACGTTTTCTTAGCTGCTAAATCATTTGTTTTTTGTGATGCTAAATTAGCTGCTGATTGTGCATACCCATATGAATCAGATCCATTCAAATTACTTATAGGTGCATTTATAGTTTTTCCTATTTGGGTAATATAATTATCTATTTTTGTTCTTGCTTTTGACGCATAATCAACCGCATCCTCCAGAGACGAATATACAATCCTAACTTCACTCATTTAGTTTTTCCCCCTTTCAATGAAGCCAAATATTCTTCCCACGCTTTTTTTCTAGCTTGTTCTTCATTATACTCGGCTGTTCGAATTTGTGAATCCAATGATGAAATTTCAGAATTTAGGATATCTATCCTTGTCTGACATCTATTTGATTCATTTTGTAAATTTGTTTTACTAGAGTTAATTTTCGTATCATAACTATCATATTTTTCCTTTTCGGAATCAATATCAGAAGATATGGATTTCTTTCTTCCCTTAAGACCGGAAGAATAATAACTTGAACAATACGTAATCATATTGTTAATATTTGTCACATCATTATCAAAATCTGTTCCAATCTTCCTAATAATAGTATCGACACCATTTTTTCTTCTAACGAGTGTATCCCTCTCGGAAACTTTCCCACTACGTTGAGTTTTTAACCAACTACTTGAAGCCATCTAAATTCCTCCCAGACAAAATTAATATCTATTGTCAGAACCGTCTAAAGCTTTCGCTAAATCTGTGTCTGCTTGTATGTATTCTTGTTCCATCTGATATATACTTTCTGATATATCTCTTAAGTCATCACTTAAATCTCCAAATTGCTGACTCAAGACTCGATACTTTTTTTCAAACATATCTCTTCCTGCCCCAGCCCAAGAAAACATTAAATTATTTTTTTTCCCATCCATATTGTTCTTCAACGATGTCATTTTTTCAGCTAAATCTTTACACAATTTAGCAGCTTCATCAAAACTAGCCGTGTCTAAATAAAATTCCGAACCAGATACTCTTGTATCTTTAGCCATTTCATTTCACCTCCAAAATTTTTATTCTCGAAATATCTGTTCCATCAAGGAAATATGCATCTCCAAATTCCAGAGATTTCATATTTCTCACAACAGATGATTGTAACTCACAGAATTTGAAATCTTTTAACTTAGATGTTGTAATTAATACTTTTTTATTTTCTTTCTGTCTCTTTAATATTTCAGGAGCACCATATGGTACATTAACATCTTCAATATTCGAATAAATAAAACTGATGCCTAACGCTTTATATTGCTTTACCAATTTATTATATCTTTCTAAAATTTGCTTATTCGAACTGATATATTCTATTGCTTCCTTGCTGTTAATAACAACAATTTGTAATGGCATCCTAATCTTTTCACCACCTTCATTTTGAAGAAGTAAATTATATCTCTCTTCGAATTTTTCTTCTAAGTCGATAATTATTTCTCCAATTCGACTGTAATCAAGCGTATATTCTTCTGTGTACATTTTCTCTTTGAAATCTTTTAGTTGCCTATTTACGTCATCGATTATGTATAGATTAAATGTATTTTCTAATACATAATACTCCATCGAAAACAGTAAAGATTTTAATACGCCTAACCGTCTTGAACTTTCATTACCTACAATGCTTAATTCATTTATCTTTTCAAAATCTATAGAGACTAAATCTACATCCTCATAATTCAAAGCAACTGGATATTTGTATTTTACTTGGCAGTTTCTATAATTATTTTCTATGTAATCAATCAAAAGCACTTCTGGTATTTCTGGAATTGCCTTTGCTCTTACCCCTTCATTTTGGCTGTTAACAGCAGAAACATACTTTTTAATGGTATTCGAACGATCTATTTCCTTCTCACCTTCAAATGCAAGAAACATCTGTGTCTCGTATATTTCTTTATTCATCATGCAAAGTGCTCTGCCCACTTCATCCTTGGGTTGCATTCTGCAACGATCAAACAAAGTACTATACTCTGACGAATCATTACAGTGAAGTGCGATTCTACCAGCAAAATTGGACATATACTTATATCCTAAACCAGAAGTTTGTGAATTCGACAAGATAACATTCACTCCACAAGCTAAACCTTCTCGCAAAATATAAATAAACTCTTCTTCGTATGTATCACCATATATTTCACGAAATGCAGTGTAATTGTCCAACAAAACAAATATTCTTGGGATATCTTCAAATCCTCCCTCTTCATATGAAGAGTAAGAACTGATTCCTATGCTTAAAAACTTCTCTTTTCTAGCACTAATTTCTTCAACTAATAGTTTGAACAGATTCTTCAATTTTTCTTCTTCAGAAATTGTCACAACACCACCAACATAACATAAATCCTGGAAATTTTTTAAATACATAGCACCAAAATCCATTATATAGATATTTGCCTGTTTTGGTGAATAGCAATTTACTATTTGTCGAATAATTACTTGTAAGAAATTTGTTTTTCCTGTGCCAGAAGAACCGATAATCATATAATTCTCATTGGATATATTTATAAATGCATCCCCTTGATATTGAGAATCCGGATCATCATATATTCCAATGGAAACCATACCATTACCTTTATTTGTTTCAACAATATTCACTATACTTGGTAATGGAGGTAAGCAGATATTTTGTAATCGCTCAATTCCATTTTCAATACAAGTATCCCTTACATAATCAACTATTGCTTCTAGCTGTGTACGACTACTCTTTGAACTATTTGCTTTTTTCTTTGCATACACAATCCTTTTTCTTCCACTAATATCCACCTGCGAAATAATATAGGATTTTTCCTTAGATGTATTCGCTTTTTCTAATGCCCCACTGAATCCTGACTGGAGCAACTCAAATATCTCGTTATTACCTACTTGCAAATATGCTCGTCCAGGTTCCTTAATCTCAGCAGCAAGTGGTGATTTTAATACTTCATTACTATCTTCTTTATTCTGAACTTTCAGACATAATCTAAACTTTGAGTTTGACCATATTTGTTCGTTAACCTGTCCAGATGGTTTCTGCGTTGCGAGAATTAAATGCACTCCTAAACTTCGACCTATTCTAGCTGCACTGATTAACTCTTTCATAAATTCAGGCTGTTCAGCTTTTAATTCAGCAAACTCATCTACTATTATTATTAAATGAGGTAAAGGAATTTTAACCTTTCCATTCTTATATAATTGAATATATTTATCAATATGATTTACATTTGCTTCCGCAAATAATGACTGCCTCTTTAATAATTCTGCTTTTATTGATTTTAATGAGCGATTTATTTCTCGACCATCAATATTAGTTATTGCACCTATCAAATGTGGTAAGTCTTTAAACTGATTTACCATTCCACCACCTTTAAAGTCTATAATAACAAAGCTGACTTCATACGGATGAAATAGTATTGCAGCTGAAAGAATATAAGTCTGCAAAATTTCACTTTTTCCCGAACCCGTAGTACCTGCAACCAAACCATGTGGTCCATGGAATTTTTCATGTAAATTCAAAGACACAATTTCATTTTTTGAATTTACACCAATTGGAGCAGCCATAGTATCCCATACTCTTGCTTCATTCCAATTTTGAATAAGATCAATATCGTCTACCGAATAAATTCCAAGTAACTCAAATAGACTAATACTTTTTCTTAATGAACTTTCAAGACTTATCTCCTCACAATATATTGGTTCCAATATTTGTGAAATCTTCTCCATTTCTAAATCTGAGATACTGTCAAAAGAAAACTCTATTTTTTCTTCGCCCTTATGCGAATCAATCAACTCTCCCTTATTATTATCTTTTATTGATATAATAGAGCCACAGTATAATGGTATTTCTTCTTTAGATTCTCCCCAAAAAACAAACGAAACTCCAACGTCTTTTGCATTTTCAATAAATTGTGATACTGGATGAGTTTTTATTCCCCATTCATTCATTACTAAAACCACTAAGTAAGGAAGTCCAGCACATGATTTCATACTACGTCTAATTGTCAATTCCTTGTATAAATATTCAAATACATTATTTCTAGATTCTGAATCGAAAACAATATTTCTCATCCCATTTGCTGCATAAATATGTGGGATTCTTTTTACCCAGCTATATTCCTGCACATCATCAATTAAAAGGAATAATTTAACATCTCCAAAATAATGTCTAGAAATGACATCAATGAGAATATTCTTAAATAGCACTTTATTCATTTCTTTTTTACCACAAATACCAACAGCACTATTCTTTTTCAAATCAATAGTAATAGGACTGTCAGGAATCATCTTATATTCAGATGTAAGTTCATCAGGAATACATGCCAATTCATCATTTGTCTCAAATGATTCAGGCTTTTTATAATCAAGTTCTCTATGAGCTTTTACTAATCCTTTACCTATATACAACCTTAAAAAGTCATCATCCGTAGGAATTCTATCAAACAAATTTAAACTGAAATTTGAAATATTTTCTACATTAGTATTTGTATCAAAATATATTTTTTCAAGGATTTTCTTTTCTTGTTTTCTGGCTAATTCTATTTCCTGTCGCTTTTTTGCAATATAAGAATTATACTGTTCAACCCTCTCTAGACATTCTCTTTTATATTTTCTTTTTGCCGACATGAAAGATACAATTGACGTTATAATCCCCATTGACATAGAGCAAACACTAAAAATAATAAATGAATTATTGCTGGAATTACTCATAAATCCTCTTACCACAATTGTTAATGCCAACATAGCCAAAGCTGGCAAAAGGGTCATTGCCAAATTCTGATCCGGTTTTTTGGGTTTATTTGGAGCAACTAATAACCCGATTTTTTCATTGGAAATTGTATACTGTACTCTCGAATTTCTAACAAAAAGCGGGTAGTGGTTTTTTTGCTTATGATCTTCTGTGGCAACATTATTTACAATACATTTATCTGATATATCTGTCCAAAGTGAATTGTCTTTCAAATAAAAAGAAATATCTCCAAGCGAAAAGAAATCCATATTTTCAATGTTTTCGCCATTTTGAATTTTGCTGCCATTTTTATAAACCCCATATGTTGTCGATATTATTTTAATCTTATAACCTGAATTACATTGATGCAACTCAATATTATCGTTTGTAGCATACATACTGTTAATAATAATGTTATTAGTTTTATTTGTTCCTATTTTAAATGGGTTTTGTTGAATACATATCTTCCTTTCGAATGAGTGATTTTCACTATCAAAGTCAACCATAAATTCAACAGAAAACACATCGTTATTTGACTCCTGATACTTAACATAAAAAACATCTCCATGTTCGAGTGTTTTCATCAATAATCTTTTTGTATCTCCCAATGTGATATAAATATTATCCGAACACATTACCATCCACGAACCATTGTTGTTCGAAAAATCTAATTGAACATTCTCAAAAAATGCATCTCGATATAGTCTATAATCTGATTCAATAGATGTTCCAACACGATATACTTTAGCATCAATAGGAATCTCTATTTCTTCGTAAATATTTTTATTTGATATAATTATCTTGTACTTATTTACTTCCACTTAATCCTCCTATTCTGTGTAATTGATAATAGTCCCCGTCCTAAGACCAAACTCTCTCAACAATTTGTTTCCTTTTACTAAAGCAATCGGATTTTCACATTTTAAAAAACATTCTTTAACATTTGTTATATCAATTTCTAAATTATACGCTTCATTTAACCCAATAATAAGTTCTCGAGCAGTGATATCTGTAGGTATTTCAATATCAACTGTTCGCTTTCTTTTTATCATATTAAATTGTACAAGTATTTTCTCGCTCAACACTGCACCTCCTCTATAATATTAAAAATGACACTTTTCTTATTTCATTTGAATTTACGAAATTCTTAACAACATCTTTACCAACATTCCCCATATAATTAATATATTCATTAATACTGAATTTCAATGTGATTTCTGGAAGAATAAGTGCATTAAATGATTCCTGTCTCTTATACACATCTCCGAGCCCACGAGACTAAGGCGAATCTCGT
>ENA-OZDX01000712-OZDX01000712.1-human-gut-metagenome-genome-assembly--contig:-NODE-712-length-15571-cov-5.423563_pt1 | contig 15571 bp, 8 predicted proteins | sample MGYA00245062_ERZ653597 | MGnify/ENA primary metagenome ERZ653597 (study PRJEB26926, sample SAMN06165186) | human gut metagenome | biome: ENVO:00009003; feature: ENVO:2100002; material: ENVO:00002003...
GTATAAATGTTAGTTTTAAATTTTATGTATATGAAAAAAAATCTCTTCAGATTCTCATCGAGAAGATTTCTATTCTCTACGGTGATGGCCTTTGCCCTTGTAACAGGTGCTCCGCAGGCGGTATTTGCCAATGTGGGAGAAGTGCAGGCTGTTTCGCAGACTGGGGTAATCAAAGGTAAAATCGTGGATTCCTATGGCGAACCTGTTATTGGTGCCAATGTCAAGGTGAAAGGCACTACCAATGGTACGATAACGGATATGGATGGAAACTTTACTTTGAATAATGTATCAGGTGGTACGTTGGTGATTTCTTTTATTGGTTATAAGACGTTGGAAGTTTCTGTAAAAGGGACGAATCTGGCTAAAATTATCATGCACGAAGATACAGAGGTGCTGGATGAGGTTGTCGTGGTAGGTTATGGTACTCAGAAAAAAGAATCGTTGACAGGCTCGGTAACAGTGGTCGACCAAAAACTTTTTAAAGACAAAGGTACGGTATCCAATCCGCTTTCGGCCATGCAAGGTCAGGTGCCGGGTTTACGCATCACCCGCTCGTCGGCTGCTCCCGGTGAAGAGGGATGGGGTGTCTCAATCCGTGGTTCTGTATCGAAGAACAAGGTAGAACCTCTCTTGATTATTGACGGTGTACCTGCCAGTGGTGTGAGTGAGATAGCTCAACTCAATGCCGATGACATCGAAACCATTAACTTCCTGAAAGATGCTTCGGCTGCCATTTATGGTGCAAAAGCGGCAGGTGGTGTGATTTTGGTAACTACCAAACGTCCCGATGCCGGCAGAACCAAGGTGGAATATAGTGGTTCGGTTACACGTAAAATTGTGGGTTTGCAGCCCCGCATGATGAGTATGGACGAATGGACGGATGGTGTGCTCCAAGCCCGCTTGAATGACGGCTATGGCGAAGACGACAACTGGGTGCGCTATGCCCGTTTGGCTAAAGCGATGAAGGGGAGTTGGATTAATCTGCATGGTGGAAATAATCCCGATGAAGATCCCATTCCGGGAGGATTCCGCGGTGTGGCCGACTTTGTGTTTCATGATATGAACTGGACTGATGTGCTGTGGGGGAACGCTACTTCTACCCAACATAACCTCAGCATAAGCGGAGGTTCGGAGAAATCGACCTACCGGCTCTCGCTTGGTTATTTGAATGACCAAGGGACGCTGCAATGGGGGAACAACTCGAACGAACGCTATAACGTACGTTTATTCAACAGCTTCAAGATAAACGACCGTATCAGCTTGGAAAGCAATATGTCAGCCAGTCGTCAGCATCAGGTGGCTCCTACACAGATTGGTAGTATATTAGGCAGTAGCATACCACAGCCAGGGCTACCGGTTTCGACTATCGATGGCAAACCGTATGCGTGGGGAGGCATTCATACCCCTAACTGGTCGGCCGAATTGGGTGGTGACAACAAACTTGTGGTGACCACAATGAATGTGAACGAGATTTTGAAAGTGAACATTTTGGATGGTCTTGATTTTCAGGGAACTTTGGGATACTCAACGAACAATGCGGCCCGTGACGAACAATATCTTTCGATTGATTGGTATCAATACGACGGTACACCGATTCAAAATGAGAACTCTCCCTATCCCGCAAAAGAAAAATCATCGTATACTAAAAGTTCTGCGCGTACCGACAATTACACGGCATCAGCTTTCCTCACTTATAAGAAATTATTTGATGAGGTTCATGACATATCGCTTATGGGAGGTGTGCAATACGATTATGCCGCTTACGATTATAGCGGCACCAAAGCAATGGACGTAGAAGCGGCAATCGAATCGCTTAACGGTAAAGGACAAATTTACATAGACAAGGTAGACCGTTGGGAGGAAGCTATTCTCTCTTATTTCGGTCGCTTGAATTACAACTATAAGTCAAGATATATGGTAGAAGTGAATGCTCGCTACGACGGCTCTTCGAAATTCTTGCCCAAGAATCGCTGGAACTTCTTCTGGGGCGCATCAGCCGGATGGCGTATCACTGAAGAGAAATTCATGGAGAACTTGCGTGACTATGTGAATGAACTAAAACTACGTGCCTCATATGGTGAGGTAGGTAACCAAAATGGTATCGGACGCTATGACGGCATCCAACTTTACAACTACAAATCGAACAGCGGTGCTTTGTTGGGCAACTCGAAAGGAACCTATGTGGAATCTGCCGGACTGGTGAGCACTGTGCGTACTTGGGAACGTATTTACAACTATAACTTGGGTATTGACTTCGGATTCTTCAACAATCGCTTTACGGGTACGTTCGAGATCTTTAAAAAGAAAAACGATAATATGTTGGTTTCGCGTCTGCATCCCGGTGTTCTGGGCGGAACTGCTCCCAGTACGAATAGTGGTAAGTTTGAAGCCAATGGTTACGATGTTAGTTTGACTTGGCATGATAAGATAGGCAGTTTCAACTACCATGTTGGCGGTACGTTAACCTATATGACCAATAAACTCGTTGATGGAGGTAACATCGTGGTGAGCGCAGGTTATAACGAAGCTGTGAATGGCTATCCGCTCAATTCGGTATTTGGCTACCGCTATGTGGGCAAGGTACAAAACCAAGACCAACTGGACTATTACGTGGACAAATATGTGGGCAGCAACTCTATCGCCCTGCCTGCCAACTTGCGTTTGGGCGACCACATGTATGAAGATGTGAACAAAGACGGTAAACTGACACAAGATGACCTTGTATTTCTCGGTTCCGACGACCCCAAATATTCGTTCTCGTTTAATTTCGGATGCGAGTGGAAAGGATTCGATTTCAATACCGTATTCCAAGGTGTGGGCAAGCGTACCATCTATCGTGAAATCGACTCTTGGAAAGTGCCTTTCAAGGCTATTTGGCTGAACACTACCAACCAGTCGGTGGGTAATGTATGGAGTCCTGAAACTCCCAATAACCATTTTCCTACTTATTCAAACAGTAATGACATCAATAATTACAACTACATTCCCTCTACCTGGTCGGCCGATAACGGAGCTTACCTGCGTCTCAAAGAGATTGTACTTGGTTACACATTGCCAAAGGCATGGATGAATAAGAGCGGTTTCATCAGCAACTTGCGTATTTATGTATCGGGCGCCGATTTATGGGAAAAATCGTATATCACCGATGGTTGGGATCCCGAAGCCACCCGTAAGGTGGAAAACAAGCAACGCTATCCGTTTAACCGCACCGTGACTTTCGGTGTGAATGCCACATTCTAATTTTTATTCTTAATATTGAAGATAACAATGAAAAAAATAGCATATATTTTAGGAATCATTTGCGCCATGACCATGCAGTCGTGTTTGGACCTTGAACCCAAGACGCAATTGGCGGATACCAACTATTGGAAGTCGCCCGAACACTTCAAACTTTTTGCCACCCAGTTCTATGGCTGGTCGGCCGACTTTCGATGGCTCGACGACAGTCAGCACGCCGATATTCGCTCGGATTTGTTTGCCGGCAGCACGGTGAACATCTATAGTAACGGAACGAACAGCATTCCGTCATCCGACAAGCATTATGCCGACAATTACAATCGTATTCGCCAAGTCAACACCTTGTTGCAACAGGCTGATGCGTATGAACAACAAGCCGACATTGCCATTTCAGTGGGGGAAGCCCGTTTCTTCCGTGCTTATTGTTACTTCGAGTTATTGCAGGCTTACGGTGACCTTATCATAGCCCGCACGCCGCTCGACATCGACTCGCCTGAGATGCAGAAGGCTCGCAATCCGCGTACCGAGGTGGCTGACTTCATCATTGACGACTTGAAAGAAGCCGCTAAACTATTGCCCGTTGATAAGGCTATCAGCAGCAGCGATGAAGGTCGCCTTTCCAGCGAAGCCGCTTTGGCGTTTCTTTCGCGTGTAGCCCTTTACGAAGGTACATGGGAGAAATTTCATAATGGCGGTCAAAATACCGAACGTACAAAAGATTTGCTCAATACCGCAGCACAGGCGGCTCATGATGTGATGGCGGGCGGAGCATTCGAACTTTTTGCTCCTCAAGAATTGGGTACGGAGGCCTACAAGTATCTCTTTATCTTGGAGAATGAAAAGTCGAACCCTGCCAGTATCAATAAAACAGGTAATAAAGAGTATATCTTTACCCGCCGTCACGACCCTGTTATCAATTCTATCGGGTTCAACATAACCCAAGGGCGTTTGGGTAATGCCTTGTATGTTACTCGTAAAATGGCTAATATGTATCTGCAAAGCAATGGGTTGCCCATCAATCCCCAAACGTGGAATTACACGAAAGTGGATGATGAATATAAAAATCGCGACAACCGCATGAACAATCAGCTTATGGTGCCCGGACAGACTTATTGGGGTACAAATGGCGGACGCATTGATTGGAGCGGCGATGCTGCCGAAATAGCCAATGCCTCGCATAGGAACTTCATGCCTCAAACCGGTACGGGCTACTTTCCCCACAAGTGGTGCAGCGAACGTGACGGAGTGCCCACCGGTATGGAAGCTTACGACTTCCCCGTCATCCGCTATGCCGAGGTGCTGCTGAACTATGCCGAAGCTGTGTTTGAACGCGATGGACAAATATCAGATGAAGACTTGGCTATCAGCTTGAACTTGACACGTAAACGCATTAACCCCGAAATGCCTGACTTGACTAACGACTTTGTCACGGCAAATAATTTGGATATGCGCACAGAGATTCGTCGTGAGCGTACCATCGAGTTTTTCGATGAGAATTTCCGCATTGATGATCTGAAGCGTTGGAAAACGGCCGAAGACGAAATGCCGATGAACCTCACCGGTGTGAAGTGGAAAGGTACCGATTTTGAAAACAGATGGCCTGATGCTTCCTTTAAGGAGAAAGATGGTGAAGGTTGTATTATCCACGAGAAAGGACGCAACTGGCATGAAAAGCATTACTTATTGCCGCTGCCCACCGACCAGCTCAAACTGAACTCCAACTTGAAACAAAATCCGGGTTGGAACCAATAATCCATTCATTATTCATTTATAAAGTAATCGAATTATGACATACAAAAACATACTTCAAAAGGGTGCATTTGCAACACTGTTGGCGGGTGCCTTGGTGGTGACCGTTTCGTGCAACGATGACGATGTATCCCCCGTTTTAGAAGAGAGAGTGCTCGTTAAGGAAATCAACCTTGAGGTGACTCCCGAACTGCCTCTGCTGATAGGCACTGATACTTTGATAAAATATACCGTAGGCCCGGATGAGGCTTTCAACAAAGAGGTGGTATGGAAATCGACTGTGCCCGATGTGGCTACCGTAGATGCCGAAGGACGCATCACTGCAGTGAAGGCCGGTAATACGGTCATTTCGGCCAAACCGGTTGTAGGCTATTCTGCCACTTCGACCATCAATGTGAAGGTGGTAAACGAAATCATTCACATCACTGATATCAGTCTTACTAATGAAGAGCTTGAAGTGTTTGTTACCTCGACTCTGCCGCTCATTTGGCAGACTACTCCGGTCGATCCCACTTACCCCGGAGTGATTTGGAAAAGCCTTACTCCCGATAAAGCCACCGTCAATGAAAAAGGCGAGGTGAAAGGTGTGGCCGAAGGAACGGCACGCATACAAGTCACCGCTACTGACGACAAACATTTCACAAAAGTGTTTGAGATTAAGGTGAAGCCTATTATTTATATCGAAAGTATGGAATTCGTGAAGGATACCGATAAGCTGGCTTTAGGCGAAACCTATACTCCGCAGATGAATGTAACGCCGGCAGACGCTACGCTGTCGTACATCGCATGGGAAAGCAGCAAGCCCGATGTTGTAGAGATTGACGAAAAAGGCCGGTTTGTGGCGAAGGCTTACGGCAATGCCGTGATTACTGCTTTGGCAGACTATGGCGACGGTAAACCTATCAAAGCTACGATGAGTATCAATGTGAGTGAGGGATTGATGAACGACCAATTTACCATTGAGAACATCTGGCAACCATTCGGCAATTTCAATCATCGAGAATTTGAATGGATGGAGAACGACGGAGTACTTCGCATATTACCCGGTGACGATAAGGCTTACAAGGCTGTGCGCATTTGTCGTACCGGAGGATTTGGGTTCAACGTAACCAACTATCCCATCTTGGCCTTTAAAGTGAAATTCCCCGAAAATGTGTTCGAAGCATCAACAAGCATAGAGTGGTATCTCGACATTTGGGGTGGAAGCGGCATTACCGTAGCCGGTAAATATGGCGAAGATACCGATAAAGGAAAAAACGCCATGACTGTGGCAGATTGTGGCGAATACAAAGTATTCTACGCCGACTTCACGAAGAAATTCCTTGGCAAAAACCAACAGTATATGCCTACCTCATTGACGAAGTACGACACGGTGGAACTTCAATTTTGGAAAATATGGTATGAAGCCAGCGAAACTGGCAGTATCTATGTGGATTGGGTGAAGACCTTCGAATCGGAACAGGAACTGAAAGATTTGATTAAAGCTGAAAAAGCCGAATAATGGTAGCCGACTTCTCAGAAACTGATTGAATAACAAAATGAATATTGAATATATGAAAAATTTGATTTATACCTTCGTGGGCAGCATGGCACTTGTGTTGCTGACCGGCTGTAGTGCTGAGTTCGAGAACGGAACTCCCGAACCATGGCAACGCGAAATCAACCCCAATGAAAATTATGAGTACACCATCAAGCACCCTTGTCTGGTGAACACCGAAGCCGATTTTGAACGTGCACGCCGTAAAGTGAATGAAGGCGCCGAACCTTGGATTAGTGGTTGGCAAAAATTGTGCGACAGCCGATTTGCCCAACTGAATTATAACTCAAATCCGCAAGAAGAAATTGTGCGCCACTCAAAAGGCGGAAACTTCAATACGGCTGCTTTTGATGCCGGTGCCGCTTATCAGTTGGCTTTACGCTGGAAAATTTCGGGAGATGAAGATTATGCGAAAGCGGCTATTAAAATTCTGAACGGATGGGCTAAAACTTGTAAAGGGGTGAACTATAAAACGTGGCCTGACGACAGCCATCGCCTGCTTGCTGCCGGATTTATCGGTTACCAGTTTGCTGCTCCCGCTGAACTGATGCGCGACTACGAAGGCTGGAAAACCGAGGATTTCGAAATCTTCAAGAAATGGATAGATAAAACTTTCTATCCTATCTGCGACGATTTCTTAGATAACCACTTTAACTCTTCAGCCATTGCAGGTTGGATGAGTTGGGATCTGCCCGCCATGCTCACCATTCTTTCTATCGGCGTGCTGAATGATGACGATGCTAAGATTAAACAAGCCCTGGAGTTTTTCTACCACGGAAAAGGTATGGGCTGTATCGAGTGGTCGGTGAGAGGTATGCACGAAGACCCGGAAGGAAAAGTGAAAGGCAGACATTTGGCACAGAGCCAGGAGATGGGACGCGACCAGGGGCACGCCACTCTCAATGTCGGTTTGCACGCTTACTTCTGCCGTACGGCTTATAACATGGGTATCGACCTTTTTGCCTACAACGACAACATTGTTCTCGACCTCTGCGAATATACGGCTAAGTATAACTTGACTTCGGCTGAAGATGTAGAAATGCCTTTCGAACCTTACTATCACCCCAAATATGGTTGGCACGAGAAGGTGTCGGCCGAGGCTAAGGGGCGTGCCCGTCCGGGATGGGAACTCCTCTACAACCATTATGCCAAGGTGAAAGGTATGAATGCACCCTATTCTCAAGCCTTTGCCGAAAAGGAACGCCCCGAAGGATATGGTGAGCGTGGAACTGCTGAAGCCGGCGATTTGGGATTTGGGACATTATTATATACTGAAGAATAACTTTTGAGTTTTCCGGCTGATTTCAAGGAGTTAAGAGGTTAGACTTCTTAACTCCTTGATACTACTCTGTGAAACCTTCACAACTCTTTCCTTATGATAAATAGATTATTTCCTACCTTATTATTCTTTATCTGCTTCTTTTATAGTTTGCCTCAAACGGCAAAGGCGCAAAACAACGAGTGGGAAAATCCCGCCAAATATGAGTGGAACAAAGAGAGGCCACATGCTGACTTTCGTCTCTACGAACAGGCAGAGGATGCAGTGAACGACAAACCCCGAAAATCGTCTTGGCAACATTCGTTGAATGGTGTGTGGAAGTTTATCTATGCCCCTACTATAGCAGCGAGCATAAAAGATTTTTATCGGATAGATTTACCCGACAGTAATTGGGATACAATAACAGTTCCTTCTAACTGGGAAATCCAAGGATTCGGTGAACCGATAATCCGCAACATTCAGTATGTATTTTCATCCAATCCACCTTATATTGACGTAGACAATCCTGTGGGTACCTATCGGCGCACATTTACGGTTCCTCGAAACTGGCAGGAGCGCGAAGTATTTCTGCACTTCGGCTCCATTAGCGGCTATGCCCGCATTTATGTGAACGGGCAGCAAGTCGGAATGACCAAAGCTTCCAAAACACCGGCTGAATTTAATGTGACGAACTATCTGAAAGAAGGAGAAAATTTACTGGCAGTACAGATTTATCGCTGGCATGATGGCAGCTATATGGAAGACCAGGATTTTTGGCGACTGACCGGGATTGAACGTGATGTATTCTTGCAAGCTTACCCTAAACTGACTATTTGGGATTTTTTCTTAAAATCAAGTTTGGATAGTACATATAAGAATGGTATATTCAATGCTACCGTAGATTTGCGTGAATTTACAGGTAATAATGTAAAAAAAGGAACACTCAAACTGGAATTATTGGATAAAACCGGCAAAATAGTTTTGTCACAACAAAAGAAATTTGACATAGAAGATGAGTTTACCCAATTAGCTTTTTCGGGCGTCATTAAGAATGTATCCAAATGGAATGCTGAAAAGCCATCTCTTTATGATTGTGTCATCACACTTTGGGATGATAAAAACAAGCAGCTTGCAGTTACTGCCTGTAAGACCGGTTTCAGAAAGATAGAAATAAAGAATGCTCGATTATTGGTGAATGGTGTTCCGACTTATATAAAAGGCGTGAACCGTCATGAGCATAATGACAGCTTGGGGCACGTCCAAACTCGCGAAATTATGATGAATGACCTGAAATTGATAAAACAACTGAATATGAATGCTGTTCGTACCAGTCATTATCCCAATCATCCGTTGTTTTATAAATTATGTGACCAATATGGCATTTACATTATAGATGAAGCCAATATTGAAACCCACGGAATGGGCTCAGTTCCTTATTTCAAAGATACCATTCCGCATCCTGCTTATCGTTCCGAATGGTATGCGGCTCATGTAGACCGTATCACCCGTATGGTGGAAAGAGATAAAAATCATCCGTGCGTCATAGGCTGGTCGTTAGGGAATGAATGTGGTAATGGAATCGTATTCCATGATGAATATAAACGTCTGAAAGAATATGACCCAAGTCGTTTTGTGCAATTCGAACAGGCTTGGGAGGACTGGAATACAGATATTGTATGTCCGATGTATCCCAATATGTGGAAAATAACGGAATATGCCAAGTCCGGTAAACAGCGCCCCTTTATCATGTGTGAGTATGCCCATGCCCAGGGGAATAGTAATGGTAACTTCAAAGACCTTTGGGATGTTATTTATGACAGTCCAAATTTGCAAGGTGGTTTTATTTGGGACTTTATGGATCAAGGGTTTAAAATGAAGACAGAACCGGGAGACGGACGCATCTACTGGACGTACAATGGAAAAATGGGAAGTTATAAATGGCTGGAAGATAGGAAAGGGGAATTAAATACAGGAACCGACGGCTTAATTTCTGCTAATGGCATTCCCAAACCACAAGCGTATGAAGTAAAGAAAGTCTATCAGTACATTCAGTTTAACGCGAAAGATTTGAGTAAAGGGATTGTTTCAATCAGGAATCGTTATGATTTTACCAATCTGAATGAATATGCTTTTACTTGGGAAGTATATAAGAACGGAGAGAAATTCTCTACAGGAAATTTCAATGTTGAATTAAAACCTCATGCGGAAAAAGAGGTACGATTGAATCTTCCAGTCATTCCGGAAGATGGAAATGAATATTTTCTCAACCTCTATGCCTATACAAAGGTTGCTACCGATTTAATTCCTGTACATTATGAAGTGGCTAAGGAACAGATAAAGCTAAATAGAGGCAGTTTCTTTGCTTCTCTTTCGGCTTGTTCGGGTAAGTTGTCTTATGAAACGAAAGACAATGTTTTATCTTTTCAGTCGGATGCCGTCTCCGGTAAGATTGATTTGAAAAAAGGAGTGCTGTTTAATTATAGCATAAACGGCAAACAACCCATTAAGCAATATCCGGAACCGGCTTTTTGGCGTGCTCCGGTTGATAATGATTTCGGGAATAAAATGCTCTGGTTGGCAGGTGTCTGGCGGACAGCGCATGTGAACCGTTATGTGAAGAACGTGGTTATAGAGGAAAAGAACGAAAAAGAATTGTCCATAAAAATTGATTGGATATTAAGTGACATTCAAGTTCCTTACACGATAGAATATTTGATACGTAATAATGCATCTATTATTGTGACAGGAAGTATTGACTTGACAGGAACGAGACTTCCTGAACTTCCTCGCTTCGGTATGCGGATGGAATTGCAACAACCCTATGAAAATCTGACTTATTATGGTAGGGGACCTTTTGAAAACTACATCGACCGTTATTCAAGCTCGTTCATCGGGCGATATGAGGATAAAGTCGACAATCAGTTCTATTGGTATATACGTCCACAGGAAACCGGAAATAAAACGGATGTTCGTTGGCTGGCTTTATTGAATAGTGAAGGAGAGGGAGTGAAGATTACAGGTCTGCAACCTATCGCATTTTCCGCTCTGCATTTCTCACCGGAAGACCTTGACCCCGGTTTGACCCGCAAATTGCAGCATACCATTGATATTGTTCCGCAAAAGAATATTTTCCTGCATGTTGATTTGAAGCAATGCGGATTAGGCGGTGATAATAGTTGGGGGATGTATCCACACAATAAATATCGTTTGCTTGATAAAAAATATGTTTATAGCTATATGATTGAATTGATAGACTGATAAATAATTAGAATAGCATAGAGATAATGGAAATGTGATTGATAAGTATTGCGCTATGGGTTCTCCACATTCTCCTAATCGGGAAGAGACAGAACTACTGAAACGGGAAGGATGGAGTACGGCAAAAGAAATGATTATAGTCTTTTTTACTGTTAAAATCTAACGCCAGGTTGCATAATTGTACAACTTGGCGTATATTTGTAATATGAAACGTAAGATTATGTCTTATTCAATGGCTTTCAGAAAAAGAGTCAGAAGACACCATCAGGAGAGATAGAAAAGGCGTTAAAAATAAAGGAGGCTTATTATGGAGACAAACAATCATCAAATCGTTGATTACAGTGCTGTGTTAGAAGCACAGTATGGAGCACTGGGCACTCCTGAACGTGCGAAGTTTGACGAAGAAGCTTATGCTTTTTATACGAGTCAAATACTTTTGGATGCGCGAAAGAATGCCAGATTGACGCAGGAAGAGCTTGCAAAACGTATCGGTGCCAACAAATCATACATCTCACGCATTGAGAAAGGCATTACAGTTCCGAGTGTTGCTACTTTCTATCGTATCATAAATGCTTTAGGATTAACGATTGAGCTTAAACCTGCTTTATGATTTAGGTTATTTTGCAATAATAAAAAGTCCCATTCCATTTATTTGGTTCGGGACTTTTGTTTTTATTTGGATTGTATTGAGTAAATTATTTACCCCCTTCGTATTTAGTTATGTACATATAGAGAATACGAAGGGGCTACTTTTTTAAAAAAGGAATGTGCTCTTTTGGAGATTTTTATGTATGTTTGTCACATGTTTAATATGAAAGGAAGCAGTTGTAAGTGAAGAACACGATTAAATATCTGATTCTTATATTAATATATTTGGCTTGTGGGGGTAATCTACAAGCCCAAAACTATACATTCCGTAATGTCGTCATGTCCGACGGGCTATCCGGACTGTTGGTGAATGCCATTTATAAAGATTCCGAAGGTTTTGTATGGTTGGGGACGGATAATTGCCTCGACCGTTTTGATGGTGTGAAAGTGCGCCATTTTGAATTCCGGGGCATTGAGTCGGGAAGAAAAAAGCGTATAAATACGATTACGGAAACTGCCAATAAGCAACTTTGGGTGGGAAATGGTATCGGACTTTGGCGGTTGAACCGTGCAAGTGGCCAATTGGAGAGGATTGTTCCCGAAAAGATAGATTTTGCCGTCAATACGTTGCTATCCGATGGAGATATTCTTTATATCGGTACGGAGAAAGGCTTGTTCATTCATAAAGACGGTCAGTTGCTCCAAGTTTTGACAGACCGGAATATGTTGGCCGCTTGTAACAGAATCATGGATATTTGTCTGAATGAAGATAAAACCGCACTATGGCTGGCTACGGTGCAAGGGCTATTCTCCTATTCATTGAAAGACGGAAAGATTGATTCCTGGCATTTTCAGGAAAATGTGCCCGAAGCCGATTATTTCCGTTGCCTCACCCGTATCGGGGAAACGCTCTACTTGGGGACAATGAGCCAGGGAGTAGTACGTTTTGATATGAAAAAGAAGACGTTTTCTCATACGATATCTTTAGGATGCGATGTTATTTCCGACATTTCCAGTGATGGAAAAGAAACCGTCTATATAGCTACCGATGGCAATGGCGTCCATTTTCTTTCACATAAAAAACAGCAGGTGACGCGTCGTTTCTACCATGATGTAAGTGATAAGGAAGGGATTCGCAGTAATTCTGTCTACTCCTTACTCGTAGATGACAGGGGTGCCGTTTGGGTAGGGCATTTTCAGGCAGGCTTGGATTATTCACTCTACCAGAACGGTCTTTTCCGTACGTATGCCTATCCACCTTTGTTTAATTCGGCAAACCTCTCTATCCGTTCTTTCATAAGCAGAGGGCAGGAGAAAGTTATCGGTTCGCGTGACGGCTTGTTCTATATAAATGAGGCTACCGGAATGGTCAAGAGTTTTGTAAAACCTGTCCTAACCTCGGATTTGATACTGACAATCAGCTTCTATCAAGGAGAATATTATATAGGTACCTATGGGGGCGGCATGATGGTATTGAATCCGGAGACGTTATCGCTAAAATATTTCTCCCAAAGTGATACGGAGCTTTTTCAAAAAGGACATATCTTCTGTGTGAAACCGGATACAAAGGGAAACCTCTGGATAGGAACCTCACAGGGACTATTCAACTATAATGGGCAGACAAAACAGATAAAGCACTTTACCAGTGCCAATTCTCAACTGCCGGAGGGCAACGTGTATGAGGTCAGTTTTGATTCTACCGGTAAAGGGTGGATTGCCACTGAAACCGGTATGTGTATTTATGACCCGGCTTCCCAGAACTTGCGTTCCAATGTTTTTCCTGAAGGATTCGTGAATAAAGACAAAGTTCGAACGATTTATGAAGATTCCGAACATAATCTTTATTTTATCCGTGAGAAAGGGAGTTTGTTTACGTCTACGCTGACAATGGACCGCTTCTATAATCAGTCCGTATTTTCCACGCTTCCCGACAATTCTCTGATGGCGATTGTAGAGGATAATCAAGGTTGGTTGTGGGTAGGCTGTAATGACGGTTTGCTGCGTATAAAGAAAGAAGGCGAAGAGTATGACGCTTTCACTTTCAACGATGGAGTGCCCGGACCAACATTTACCAACGGAGCTGCCTATAAAGACGATAAAGGAATACTATGGTTCGGCAATACCAAAGGATTGATTTACGTTGACCCGAAGCGTGTGGATGAAGTACGTGGTAAGGCGCGTCCGATAGTATTTACAGATATATTGGCTAATGGTGTTTCTTTTACCGGTTCATCTTTGAAATATAATCAGAATAATCTTACTTTCTGTTTTACGGATTTTGCCTACGGACTGCCTTCTGCCTTGCTGTATGAATATCAGTTGGAAGGGGTTGATAAAGACTGGAAACTATTGGCAGCACAGAACGAGGTTTCTTATTATGGACTTTCTTCCGGGACTTATACATTCCGTGTCCGTCTTCCGGGAAATGAACATTCGGAAGCTACCTGTCAAGTGACGGTACTTCCTATGATACCTTGGTGGGGATGGGCGCTTTTTGTCTTATTAATCATAGGAATTATAGCCTTTATACGTTATTATGTATGGAAGCGTATGCGCCGTTTACTCGCTTCTCCTGTTCAGGTAGCTTCAACACCGGTGGAGGAAATATCCCGGAAAGAACAAGAGACGGAACAGTCGGAAACAATTGTTGAACAGTCGTCTACTGTTACCGAAGAGAAGTATAAGACGAATAGGTTAACTGAAGAAGAATGCGTGGAGCTTCATAGAAAACTGGTGGCTTATGTTGAGAAAGAAAAGCCTTATATTAATTCCGACTTGAAAATGGGTGATCTGGCTTCCGCATTAGATACTTCTTCGCATTCATTATCGTATCTTTTGAACCAGTATCTCAATCAGTCTTACTATGACTTTATCAATGAATACCGCGTCACTCAATTTAAGAAAATGGTAGAGGACAGTCACTATTCCCGCTATACGTTAACTGCATTGGCAGAACTTTGCGGCTTTAGTTCACGTGCTTCTTTTTTCCGGTCATTCAAAAAGAGTACGGGAGTCACTCCGAACGAATATATCCGTAGCATAGGTGGAACTGCTAAGGAGGAATAAATTTCGGTGAACCTCTTTTTTAATCTGTAATCTATTAATAGATAAGTTCTGCTTCATCCTGCATAAACTTTTCTTGCTCCTATTACAAAGTTGTTTTTCATAGGGATTAAATTATAAACGTAAGCTTTGTTTTTATAAACGCAACTTTCATTTATAAAAACGAAGGTTTCATTTATAAAAACAAAGCTTGCGTTTATAGTTTATTCTAAATCAACAGTAACTTTACTATAAGTACAAAGTAAGTTTGTCATTAATGCAATGAAACTTATCTCAGTATTTCAGTGACAGCTTTAATGAGATACTAAAACGACAAGATGATAAAAGGAGAGAAGATAAAAGAATGAAGGAATGAAAGTAAAGGAGTGTAAGCTGAGCGAAAACATATTGTATTTAGCTTATAGAGTCTCATTTTATAAAATGAGACTCTATAAAGTTGAGGGTAATATGTTGATTATTAGGATTGTAGATTAAAATGAGTCTATCTCGATTCGTTGAGATTGATATGCTCCATTTTCCGGTTACTATATCCGAAATCACCTTTATATTTGCATCGTGATTAAAACCGAAAAAGATAGTATTATGGAGACAATAACTAACACTTCCGACAACATTATCACTAATTCTTATAAAGAATATCATCAGGTGATTCTTACCTATATTACTTATCGTATCACTCATCGTTACGAAGCTGAGGATTTGGCTCAAGATGTGTTTGTACGTCTGCTGGACTATAAACAGATGCTCCGTCCGGATACAGTGAAGTATTTTTTGTTTGCCATTGCACGTAATATAGTAACCGATTATATCCGTCGGTATTATAAGAAACAGGAGATAGACAGTTATATGTATGATTTTGCCGTTACTTCGTCCAATGAGAC
>ENA-OZDX01000720-OZDX01000720.1-human-gut-metagenome-genome-assembly--contig:-NODE-720-length-15359-cov-9.243727_pt1 | contig 15359 bp, 12 predicted proteins | sample MGYA00245062_ERZ653597 | MGnify/ENA primary metagenome ERZ653597 (study PRJEB26926, sample SAMN06165186) | human gut metagenome | biome: ENVO:00009003; feature: ENVO:2100002; material: ENVO:00002003...
AGATTCGCCTTAGTCTCGTGGGCTCGGAGATGTGTATAAGAGACAGGTATAATGTGATTTTAACATTTAATAGTAGTAATGGTTCAACCGGTCTTGTTGGAATTAATAGTAGTGCTTATTACATTGGGAAAACGGGCAAACGGCATCCTCATTTATCATGTTTCCTGAAATGCCGCATATTGCATCGTAAAACATGGCTTTTCAGCCTTCAAAAGCTTACCTTTTAAGATGCAATAGGTTACCTTTTGCAAGCATGTAAAATTGTTAGCAATTATAGTGTTGTTGATAATGTTTTTAATGATTATTTTATTAAATACCAATATAATATAAGTTAAGGCAATTTAATATGTGGACAGAAGTTCCGCAGGCTGCGTTATGGATAATTGTATGGTGCCGGTGTTGGTATTTGCAATTATTTTTGTAAGTTTGCATTTGGTCTGGATGTTTTTTCAAAAGAGAAACGCAGCAAGGTGATGGCCGCTATCCGCTCAAAGAATACACGGCCAGAGATAATTGTGCGTAAATATCTTTTTGCTAAAGGTTTTCGCTTTAGGATAAACCATCCACGCCTGCCCGGTCATCCGGATATTGTATTGCGCAAATATCGTACCTGTATTTTTGTAAACGGTTGTTTCTGGCACGGGCATGATTGCCAGTACGGGCATCTGCCTAAAACTAATGTTGTTTTTTGGGAAAACAAGATAAACCGTAATCGTGAACGCGACAGGGAGGAGCAGCGCAAGCTGGCTCAGATGGGCTGGCACTGCATTATTGTTTGGGAGTGTGAGTTGAAGCCTTCGGAACGCGACCGTACTTTGCGGTCGCTGGAATATACGCTGAACAGGATTTTCCTTGAAAACAATGCCGTCAAGTACAAGTCTTTTGTCGATAGTGATAGGGGCATGGCTGCGGAGCCAGGATAGGATGGGTATTTGTGGTATTGTTTTTGTCGTCGCAGGATATGGTGCTGGCTTCTCGTATGTGTTTCTCTTCTTTTTTACTGGATATGAATTCTTTTTTATGATAATATTTATTTTATTTGATAGTTTGGGAAAACTTTCCGGCTCTGTTTAACATATAGGCTAAATCTTGATATTATCTATAATGGCTGAATACTTAAAGAGGCGGTGCCTGGATATAGAGTTAATGATTAAAAACGATTATAATTTTATGATAGGGATAAAATCAATTGCGATAGCATTGTCAGTTATTACTTTTTGCTTGTGTGCCTGTCAAGGCCAACGTGGAAATGGACAAGTGGATGGAAATGTTTCAGACACTATTGACTATGGTGAAGTTAATGACAGCCTTGTCATGAAGTATATTTCATGTCCTAAAAGTATTGTTGACACACTTCTTGACAAAGGCGATTCAATTTATTTGCATGCGAATGAGTATAAATTGGAATTTCTTGGTCTCGACAATGAAGAGTATAACAGGAAGCTGGTAGCTAAATATGGAGATACAATCCCTGCCATCGTTTCTATTTATGAGTCTTATGACTTGTTGACAAGTTATGGAGAAGATGAAGTTTGTGCATCTTTCGTGTGGCAGGAGGTGGCAAAAACACATATTTACCGTTTCCTCAAACATGGAGGAAAAACAGTTGTTTCAAAAGATTACGCTAAATTCTTCCATGTCATAGATGATATTATGGACTATTATTCCGGCGGTACGCAACGCGACATGACTATTGCTGCCAGACGGTTGATTTTGGTTGCCGATTACCATTTGATTGAAGCTTATAAGCATTTGATGGATTTATATGATGATCATGAAGTAAAAAAGTTGGTACATGAAGATTACAGGTATGTTCTTAAGACGTATCGCGAGTATGTGGATTTCAGATATGAGCAGTTTACTTATTCAGATCTTCCGCGTCAGTTGAATTGTTTGCTTTATGGAGTACTTAATGCAAAGGCTGCTTCTATAAACAACCTTATAAAAAGACATGCAGGCATCAAAACCGTGATGAATAACCTTCGTGGGCATTATTGCCAATTAGACAATAAGACGTTTAAACTTACATTCATGTCGCTTGGAGAAGAAAAATGGGATATTTATTGAACTAGCTATTATGACAATGTTGTCGGCAAAAATATAAATTAGAGAGTCATTTGTTAACAGATTTTATTCTGCATATTTTGTTTGATGATAGATTTATAATATAAAAAGTTTATTTTGTTGTTGGAATTTTTTGTATTTTCGCATGCAGATTTGTCAAACACATATAGAAACTTATGCTTATATCAACAACACCGACAATTGAGGGGCGCCATATACTTGAGTACAAGGGCGTTGTGACTGGAGAGACTATTATCGGCGCTAATGTGCTGAAGGATTTTATGGCCGGACTGCGTGATTTCTTCGGAGGGCGCAGCGGAACGTATGAAAAGGTTTTACGTGAAGCAAAGGACACCTCTTTGCGCGAAATGGAGGATCGTGCCAGGGAACTTGGTGCAAATGCCATTGTGGGTGTTGACCTTGATTATGAGGCAATAGGGCAAAATGGCTCCATGTTGATGGTGATGTGCAGCGGAACGGCGGTTGTCATTTAGTCTGCGGAAATGACAGAAGTTGACAATTAATGATTAAGTACTTCTGCTCTATATTATACATTATTATAATAATACAGATGGAGCTGTTACGCTTAATCCTTAATTGTCAACTTTTGTCGAAGCATCAGCTTTTCCTAACTCGTATGCTTTGGCTGCCATGCGGTTGATGATAAGCTCTGCTGCTTCTATATCGATTTCACCTAAGTCTGGACGGCGTGTGTATGCGTTGACGTGTTCGTCTTCTGTCTCTATGCGTCCGGAAAGCAGGTTCGTGAAATTGCGGCGGTACTCTTCAACCATGACGTCATACATGTCGTCTGTGCGACAGGCAAAGCGGACGAGGTCCATATCGGTGGTTTTTGTTGTAAAGAAATCTTTCAACAGCGATTCTATCTCTTCACTTTTATAATTCATCCGCGATATTGCGTAGAAGGCTTCGATGTTGAATGCTTTTGATATACGTTCGTAGTGGTTTAGCATTATGCGCTTGATGCTTTTGGGCTCGAAGCGTTCTTGCGGGTCTATGTCGTCGTGTGCTTCAAGTACGCCTGTAACGTAATATTTGAAAAACGCGCGTACAAGAGCGGCTATGGCGATATCTTTGGTTATCATTATTCTTTTCGTTATTTGTTAGGATTGTTGTTGCCTGATGTGGCTGTTCGGATATTCCTCATCAGTCCTTCATATTTTGCTCTCTTAACCGCGCTGCCTTTAAACAGCCGGCGGTACTGTTCGATGGAGAGTTGTTGCCAGTCGGCACGGGTCATATCGAGCAATTCCATAGGTGGCTTCAGTTGCGGGTCGTCGGTAGGTGTGGCAAAACGATTCCATGGACATGCGTCCTGACAGCGGTCGCATCCGTATATCGTGTTGCCCATTTTCCCGGCAAATTCAGTTGGTATGTCACCACGATTTTCAATGGTCAGGTATGACAGGCACTTTGACGAGCAAAATGTGCCGTCGTGGCTTAAAGCTCCTGTCGGGCAGGCTTTTATGCAAGCGTCGCATGTACCGCAGCGCGGCTTTACTGGGGCGTCGTACTCGTCGGCTTCATTTGATACGAACAGTTCGCCGAGGAAGAACATTGTGCCTGAGTGGGGGATTACGAGTTGGTGGTTACGTCCTGTCCAACCCAATCCTGCCTGCACCGCCCAGTATCGTTCAAGTACGGGTGCAGTGTCGCAGAAAGCCCTGTATTCAGTTATGCCGAGGCGGCCGGCTAAGGCGTGCAGGCGTGACTTGACAATGTCGTGATAATCTTTTCCCAAAGCGTATGACGCAAGTTGTAGTTCGCCTTCAGGCATGCGGCGCGACGGGGCGTAGTTCAGGGCAACGCAAATAATTGTCTTTACGCCAGAGACGAGCAGGGTGGGGTCGAGACGTTTGTCGGTATTGCGTTCCATGTAATCCATGCCGGCGTGACCCTTGTTGGCGAGCCAGCGGCTGAACGTCGTGGCGCATTCATGGCTGACTGGTGCAGCTTTGGCAAGTCCGCAAGCGAAGAAGCCGAGGGATTTAGCCTCGGCTTTTGTTTGTTCACTCGAAAGTCTTGAACTCATATCCTTGCTCTTTCATCCACTTTAGTGCCTGGGGCAGTGCGTAACGCAGTTTGTCAATGCTCTTAAGCGAATCGTGAAAGGTTATTATCGAACCGTTGCGTGTGTACCGTTTGACGTTTTTCAGTACGTCTTCCGCCGTAAGCCATTTGCTGTAATCGCGTGTGACGAGGTCCCACATTACGATACGGTATTTTCGTCCAAGCCAGAAATACTGGTCCCAGCGCATCCATCCGTGAGGTGGGCGGAACAGACGCGACCCAATCAGCTTGTCAGCCTTTTCGGCGTTGGCGTTGTATGATTTAGTAGAGTGCTTGAATCCACCCCAATGGTTGAACGTATGGTTGCCTACCTGGTGGCCTGCATCAACTATTTGTTTGAATAGTTCTGGATATTTCCTGACGTTGTCGCCTACCATGAAAAACGTTGCGTGTGCATCGTATTTGGCAAGCGTGTCGAGGATGAAAGGGGTCGACTCGGGTATGGGACCATCGTCGAAAGTCAGGTAAACCGCTTTCTCCGTTTCGTCCATACGCCATGTAGCCCGTGGATAGAGCCAGCGTAGCCATTTGGCAGGCTGCTCGATAATCATTTCTCTTGTGGTTTATGATAATTATAAAGAGCCGGGAGGAGTTCAAGACCCAGTCCGTGTCTTGCCTCTCCTTCCGGCTCTATACCTTATTTTATTTATTGTGGCATTACTCCGCCTTTGTTGTGGTAAGTCGTAACATCGGCAGTGAACAGCTGGTTAAATTTGTTTGCAAGGGTCTTGTCAAACGTATCAGCAGTGTCAACACACATGTTCATGATGAATATGTGCATGATGCAGTCTTGCTGGGCTTGGGTAAACCTGCTGCCAGTAAGAGAGTTGTACCACTTCATGTACTGGTGCGAGTTGTCGAATATTGCCTTTAGTGTCTCTGTGGCTTTAGCCTTGTTGCCTAAATGTGCGTATGCCTTGGCAATGTCGAGTCCTCCGCTGAGATAATTCATGGGCACGTTGTATGACGGTATCACCTTTTCTGCGTATGCAAGGGTCTTCTTTGCCTTGTCCAATTTACCTTCGGCAATCAGGTGTAGGGCCAATTGGGCGAAAAGCCTGCGGTGTGTGTAGCACATGCGCATGACAGTCTCGTCAAGGTAGATGCCCTTCTTCTCAAGTCCGCCGTACTTAAAGCGTGTCATCATGTTTGTATATACGCGTTCGGTGTCGAAGTTCTTAGCTCCTGCCACGTTGGTTGTGAACGGCGTAATGCGGTTGGCAAGACCTTCCTGTACGAAGTTGTCGCCAAGGTTCATGTAATTCTCGGCTCCTACTGTAGTAGCTACGTAGATAGGACGTGTCCAGTTGCACTGGGCAAGTATTTCGAGCATCATCAGGTCGTTCTTGTAAAGCGCGTTCTTGCCTTTGAGGGATATTACCATCCTGTCAGGTATTGAATCGGCTGCCATCATCATTCCACTCTTCTTTACAGCCTCTTTGTCGATAGTAACGTAAAGAGTGTCTGTCGGTATGAAGTGGAAATCCTCGTCCTTGGAGCGAACCCAATGCTTCATGATATTCTTCAACTCGAAAGGATTGTCGCCGAAGGCTACTTTGGCCTCATTGGGATTTGTCCTGTAAAGCTCGAGTATCTGGTTCTTTGCCTCCGGACGAACTTCGACATACTCGTTGGTACCTGAACAGTAGTCGAGTCGGGGCCATGTTATAGGCACGGCTGGTGAGTCGTAAGCATCACGGCACATCTGGTCGATGTACCAGTCGGTAGCCAGATAACTGAGGTTACATACCCTGGCGTCTGTCCTCACACCTTCAACTTCCTGGTTGTACCATAGCGGGAATGTGTCATTGTCGCCGTTGGTGAAGATTATCGGGTTGCCCTTGTCTTGCATCGACATGAGATAATTCTGTCCGAAGTCGCGGCATACGTAGCGTCCGCTGCGGTCGTGGTCATCCCATGTCTGGCTTGCCATCTGTATTGGTACGAGCAGGCAGAGTATTGATACCACGGCTGCTACGGCTGTGCCATTGAGCTTGAGGTATTTCTTTAACAAGTCAATGATTGCTGCCACTCCTATACCGCACCAAATGGCGAAGGCGTAGAATGAGCCGGCGTATGCGTAGTCGCGTTCGCGTGGTTGCATCGGTGTCTGATTAAGGTACAGAACGATGGCAAGACCTGTCATGAAGAAGAGGAAGAACACAACCCAGAATTGGCGTATGCCACGCTGTCCGCGATAAGCCTGCCAGAAAAGGCCGATAAGGCCAAGCAGCAGTGGCAGGCAGTAGAATACGTTGTGCCCCTTGTTGTTCTTCAGGTCGTCAGGCAGTTTGCTCTGGTCGCCGAGACGCATGTTGTCCAGGAACGATATGCCCGAAATCCAGTTGCCGTGTTCAAGCTCTCCGTTGCCTTGTATGTCATTTTGGCGTCCTGCAAAGTTCCACATGAAATAACGCCAATACATAAAGTTGCATTGGTATGAGAGGAAGAAGCGCAGATTCTCCATCATTGTAGGAACCTTCACGCTTATAAGCTCGCCGCAACGGTCGTAAGGTACTTGCTTGCCATCCACACCGCCCATCCAGCTCTCATAAGCTTCGGCATGCGATGAACTCCACATACGTGGGAACAGCATGTTTTGCGCATATTTGTAATCACGTTTGCGGCTTACAATGAAGTAAGAGTCTTTTTCGTCTGCTGAAGCCTTTTCCTTGCGCTGGTATATCGGGGCGCCTTCAACCATGTGGGGCTTGCACATGCCGTCCTCGATGTCGAGCTGTACTTGTGACGTGTAAGCCTGGCCGTAGACAAGCGGGTTGTCGCCGTATTGGTCGCGGCTGAGGTAACTGCCAAGGGTGAAGATGTCTTCAGGTGAGTTCTGGTCCATCGGCGGGTTGGCCGAAGAACGGATTATGATAACTGCGTAGCTGGAATAGCCGATCATCAGCATCAGCATGCAGAGCAAAACCGTATTCTTGATGCGTGCGCTGACAAACGGTTTCTTCGTCTTGTCGATTATGACCTGGCGGTTTACGACAAACCATAAAACTGCCAACACGACGACACCGATGAAGAAGGCTGACCATCCGTATCCGTAGAACGGTACGCCGAGCATGGCTACGGAAAGCACGAACGATATGTTGCTACGCTTGAAACTCTTGTTTACGTAGCTTTCGTATATTGCCCATATAACAGTTGAAACGAGCAGGATTACGTAAATAATCACACCCGTGTTAAACGGACATCCGAGTGTGTTGACGAAGAACAGTTCGAACCAGCCGCCTACTGTTATGATGCCTGGCACAACGCCGTAAAGTATTGCGGCAATAAGCACGAACGATATCGCCAAAGCGACGAGCGAGCCTTTGAGGTTGGCGTTGGGGAACTTGCGGTAATAGAAAACCAGCACAATGGCCGACACGCAAAGCAGGTTGAGCAGGTGGACGCCGATGCTCAGACCAGTCATGTACATGATAAGTATGAGCCAACGGTCGCTGTGTGGCTCGTCGGCATGGTCTTCCCATTTAAGTATGAGCCAGAATACGACAGCTGTAAATGCTGAAGAATAGGCATATACTTCGCCCTCGACAGCACTGAACCAGAACGTATCGCTGAATGTGTAAATCAACGCTCCGACAAGTCCGCTCGCCTCAATGGCAATGAGTTTGGAGGTTGTAAGCGAACTCCAGTCCTTGAGTATCAGCTTGCGCGTAAGGTGGGTAATCGTCCAAAACAGGAACAATATGCAAGTTGCGCTAAGTAGCGCACTCATTGTGTTGACCATGCGTGCAACCTGTGTGGGGTCGCTTGCAAAGTGTGAGAATAAGTTTGCAGTGAGCATGAAGAACGGTGCTCCTGGCGGATGTCCGATCTCGAGCTTGTAACCTGTTGTAATGAATTCAGGACAGTCCCAAAAACTGGCTGTCGGCTCAATCGTGCTACAATATACAAAGGCTGCTATCAGAAAAGCCAACCAGCCCATTATATTGTCCACTAACTTAAATTGCTTCATTTAATTAATGTATGTGTGAAATTAATATATTTCTGATTTTGATTGGGATTTTTATATAAAGCGGTGCAAAGATACAAACTTTGTGTCTTGTAACGCCGAGTTTTTTATTTTTTAACGTTGCTCCATTCCGCTGTTTGACCTATTTATATTTTATATCTTTAATCTCATTCCAGATCGACAACGGTTATTCCTGCTCCTCCAAACTGTACGTGCTCGTCATGATAGGACGTTACGACCGGAACTGTAGCTAGATATTGGCGGATCAGTTGGCGCAGTATGCCAGAGCCTGTTCCATGAAGTATGCGGACCCGGCTCATGCCGACGAGTATTGCGTCGTCGATGAAATATGTGACGGCCGTAATTGCTTCGTCGCCGCGCATACCTCTGACGTCAATGTCCTGCTTGAAGTTGAGCTTGCGGTTGTCTATTGCCTCGCGTGTCTCCCTGCCGACGGTCATGTATGCTTTGGGCTCCTCGCTTTTGGGGGCTTGGGCGTGTTCGAGCCGTTCAGCACGCATCTTTGTGCGCATGTCGCCGAATATTACAGTAGCCGTCTTTCCGTTGATGCTTTCTATTTTTCCAACAGTCGTAAGGCCTTTTATTCTTACCGTATCGCCGGGTGACAGTGGGGCGTTGGCTTGTGGCTGTGAGGGGGCTGTTTTCCCGCTCTTTATTTTCCTTTCCTCGTTTTCCTTCTCTTTTTTCCTTTTTTCGCGCCTTGCCTTACGCTCTTGTATCTGTTGCATCTTCTTGGCAATCAGCTCGTCGTTTGCGGCGGAGTCTATGTCTTTTATCCCTGCTTTGAAAGCCTCGAGTTCTTCGCGAATCTTTTTTGTCTCAGCTTTTTCGGCTTGGCTTTCGCGTATGTCCTTTATGGTTTTTTCTATCATGCGGTTGCTTTCGCCGAGCAGTTGTTCCGCTTGTTCTTTTGCCTTACGGATTATTTCTTTCCTGCTTTGCTCAAGTTCTTTGACTTCATTTTCATACTTTGCGATGGTCTGTTCGAGGTTTTTCTCCCGTTGGTGTATCGTCTGGCGCTTGTTCTCCCAGTATCGTTTGTCGCGTACGATGTCCTGCAGGTACTTGTCGCTTTGTATGTAGTCTCGGCCAACAATGTCGCTTGCTTCTTTAATGACACTGTCAGGCAGTCCTATTTTTCGGGCTATCTCGATGGCAAACGAGCTTCCGGGATTGCCTATCGAAAGTTGGAACAACGGTTGCATCTGTTGGCGGTCGTACAGCATGGCGCCGTTGGCAACGTATTTATGAGTATCGGCAAAGTGCTTCAGGTTTTGGTAGTGTGTCGTAATCACTCCGTACGCCTTGCGTTCGCAGAATTGTTTAAGTACAGCTTCGGCGATGGCTCCGCCAATCTGCGGCTCCGTACCGGTTCCGAACTCGTCGATGAGCAGTAGCGTTGAATCGTCGGCGTATTTCATCATCTGTTTCATGTTCATAAGATGACTTGAATACGTGCTGAGGTCGTTTTCGATGCTTTGCTCGTCGCCTATGTCGATAAAGATGTTTCCGAATACGCCTGTATGCGAACGTTCGCCGATAGAAACGGACAGGCCGCATTGCAGCATGTATTGGGTTAGTCCGACGGTTTTAAGGCAGACGGATTTTCCGCCTGCGTTGGGGCCTGATATTATCAGTATGCGTTTTTCCCTGGTCAGGATTATGTCAAGCGGCACAACGTTCTTACCCTGTTTCTTTAATGATAGCTGGAGCAAAGGGTGGGCGGCCTGTATCCAGTCGATGTGTGGCTTTGCCTCCACGTCCGGTTCGATGCCGTTTATAAGCTGCGCCAATTTCGCTTTTGCGTTTATGAAGTCTATCGTGGCAAGGAAACCGTACGATTCCAAAATAGGTTTAACGTGCGGACGCACAAGTTTTGAGAATTCCGTCAGAATGCGTATTATCTCTCGTCGCTCTTCTGATTCAAGCTCCCTTATCCTGTTGTTCGCTTCCACGACCTCTGTCGGTTCGATGAATACGGTTTTACCCGATGCCGATTCGTCATGTACTATACCTCTGATTCGTCGTTTCAGTCCTTGCGTTACGGGTATCACGAGTCTGCCGTCGCGTATGGCGGGTGTTACGTCTTTATCGACGAGCCCCTCGCTTTGCGCGGTGCGTAATATGCCGTAAAGTGTTCGTGAAATGTTGCCTTCGGTGCGGGCAAGCTCACGGCGGATGTTTGCCAGCTCGGGCGATGCGCTGTCTTTTATCCTTCCGAATTTGTCGAGTATGCGGTCTATGGCCTGTACGAGTTGCGGAAATGTCATGACGTCTGCCGTCAGCCTGTGCAATGCTGGGTAGGGATACGTCTTTACTTCTTCGTCATCGTCGTCGGTAGAACGGTTAAGGTAGTTGACAATCGAGCAAATTGTATCCAGCGAACGCCGTAAATCAAACAGTTCGCCCTCGTCAAGGTGTGTGCCTTCAAGGCGCAAGCGTCCCACTGAAGAACGGACGTCGAAGAAATATTGCATCGGGAAGTCGTCCGCCTCTTCCTGAAGCCTGCGGAATTCACGCACTTGTGCCAGCAGTTCGTTTATTTCACCGGCATCATTGCTAGCCTCCATTTCGTCAACTTTTTCTTTCCCCAATGTACTAAGGCATCTTTCCCGTAACAGGGAACGTATTTCGTCGAAGCCAATCTTACTTTCAAAAGTCTTTGGATAAATCATGTTGCAAAAATACTCATTTTGCCTGTTATGGCAAAGTTTATCAGATGCCAAAAACGCAATATACGTCTCTTTAGTTTCTGTCTTTATACCCGTTGGCGCAATTATTAGTACCTCTTTGTGTTAAATACTTACAGTTTGTTGCATATCGATGACTTTTGCTTACGGTTTTAGCCCGCTCCCGACGGGTTTGTAAAAGGCATCCTTTTATAGTGTGAAAGGTTGCTTTTTAAGAGATGAAAGACCGTGTTTTGCAAGCTGAAAGGTCATCATTTGAAACTGTAACCAACGTAAATCCACTCGAAATAATTCCGCCAACGGGTGTTTTTATAGAAAAATATCTTATGTTGATGAATTTTCTTTGAAAAAATTTGGAGGAATAAGAAAAACTCATTACCTTTGCACTCGCTTTAGAACACAAAGCTTGTCTTCTTGACAAAGGAGAGATGGTAGAGTGGTCGATTACAACGGTCTTGAAAACCGTCGTGCTGAGAGGCACCGGGGGTTCGAATCCCTCTCTCTCCGCCACTTGCAAAGATGCGAATCACATTTGTGGTTCGCATTTTTTTGTTTGTGATTTTAGTAGTATATTTAGATAACGGAACTGTACAAACTGAATATGATAAATATATATCCTGTCTTTCACAATAAGAAGCAATATTTAGATCTGTTACTCCTTGCAGATGAACAAGAGTCAATGATTGACCGTTATTTGGAACGCGGGGATATGTTTGTCTTGTCTGAGAACGATGAGGTTAAAGCTTCATGCGTTATAACAGAAGAAGGCAAAGGTGTCTATGAAATCAAAAACATCGCTGTCTATCCACAGTTCCAGCGTCAGGGATATGGAAAAAAGTTGATATTCTTTCTTCTGGAACATTATAAAGCTCGGTGTCATACAATGCTTGTTGGAACTGGAGACTCTCCTGTTACCATGTCCTTTTACAAGAATTGTGGATTTGTATATTCACACCGGATACCCAATTTCTTCACTGATAATTATGATCATCCTATTTTTGAGGATGGTAAACAGTTACAAGATATGATTTATCTAAAAATTAGTAATAGTAGATAGTTGTGGGCCGAAGGATAGTAAGGCAATTCTTATATGTTTTTAGAATTCTTGCGATTACCGTTACATGGAATTTTCGTACATCAGGAATTATTTGAATGTTTATTCGAACAAACTGTTCATTCGGGATGTTTACGTGTCTTTGATTTAAAGCTTTTTGTCGCGTATTCCTTGGAGATTACGTATTTGTTGGCTGTGCAACTCTTTTATGTGTTTTTTGATAAACAGGGCAAATCTTTGTATCAGAATTAACATCTGATTTTGCATTATTGAATGTGAAGTCGGGTGTTTTTAGTTTAAAAATGTTTATCTTTGCCAAAAGATGTGTTTCGTTTATTGTAAAATATAGGCTTTTGATTTATGAAAATACGTATATTCTTACTCTTGTTTGTCATGGTGCTGTTGTCGACGTGCGTCTATTCAGAGGATTTCCAGGTACGAGGGCGCGTGATTGACAAGTTTTCGCGTCAGCCGGTGCCTAATGCCAGTGTGACGGTTTACGGGCGGACAGGGCAGGGTGCTTCTACGGATAGCGCGGGTGTGTTCTGCATAGAGCATGTGGCGCCGGGCATTTGCCAGCTTTCAGTGTCATGCGTCGGATACAAGAATGCGCTTTCGCCGGAGTATATCGTGTCAGCCAAACTGCCATCGGTAGAGATAGAGTTGGAGGAGAATACATCTAAGTTGGAGGAGGTTACTGTTACAGCCGGCTCTTTCCGCCGCGTCAAGAATAGTCCGGTGAGCCTGCAGATAATAGGGCTTGGCGAGATAGAAAAGAGTCCCGGAGGCAATCGTGACATCTCGCGTATTGTGCGTTCTTATCCCGGAGTGTCGTTCTCGCCAATAGGTTACCGCAACGATTTGATTGTCCGTGGTGGCGCGCCGTCGGAAAACCGTTTTTATCTTGACGGCATCGAGATACCTAATATCAACCATTTTGCCACTCAAGGCGCGTCGGGAGGTCCGGTAAGCATACTTAACGCCGACCTTATACGCGAAGTGCAGTTCTATACAGGCGCCTTCCCTGCGGACAAGGGCGGGGCGTTAAGTTCGGTGATGGACATTAGGCTACGCGACGGAAATGTTGACGATAATAGTTTCAAGGCGACGCTTGGGGCATCTGAGGTATCGTTGAGCGGTTCGGGGCATTTCGGCGGTAACACTACCTATCTGTTCTCTGTGCGCCAGTCGTATTTGCAGTTGCTGTTCAAGGTGTTAGGCCTGCCGTTCCTTCCCAACTATATTGACGGGCAGTTTAAAATCAAGACCCGTCTGTCTGACAGGGACGAGATAGTCCTGCTCGGTCTTACGGGCATCGACCGCATGAAGCTAAATACCGACGAGAAGGGTGAAGACGCCGAATATATGTTGAGCTATTTGCCCCGTATAGAGCAACAGACATTCACGATCGGTGCTGCTTACAAGCATTATGCTGGCAAGCATGTTCAGACTGTAAGCCTTGGGTATAACTATTTGGCGAACCAGAACCTGAAATACAGGAATAACGATGATTCAAGTGCAGACAACCTGACGCTCGACCTCAGTTCGCACGAGCAGAAGGTGTCACTACGGGCGGAGAACAGGACTTATGGCGAAAGATGGGCGTTTGTTGAGGGGGTCGAGGCTTATTATGCAAAATATGATGACAATACTTTCCAACGTCTGTACCGTAGTGGCGGCCAGGTGCTGCTAAGGCAAAACACCGACTTGGGTATAATGGGGTGGGGAGCATTTGCTTCGGCACGGTACAAGACTACGGACGAACGCCTTACGGCTACGCTCGGATTGAGGTTTGACGGTTGTGACTATTCGTCGGCGATGGCGCGCTTTTGGGAGACCGTATCGCCGACGTTGTCGCTTTCATACAGGGTTTTGCCGCAGTTGGCGGTCAATGCGGCGGTGGGAATGTACCACCAGTTGCCTGCTTATACAGCTCTTGGCTATACCGACGAGACGGGCGCCTATGTAAACAAGTCTTTGAAGTACATGCGAGTGGTGAACGCCAATCTTGGTACGGAATGGAATATAAGCCGGCAGGTTGTCGTGTCGGTTGAAGGCTTTTTCAAGCGTTATTCGCGTGTTCCGCTTTCCGTCGTTGACGGTATCCCGCTGGCATGCAAAGGCAACGACTACGGCGTGGTAGGCAACGAACAGCTCGTTCCTGACGCCGACGGCCGTGCATACGGCGTTGAAGCGTCGATGCGCTGGCAGGTTGCAGGCAAGCTGACTTCTGTAGCCTCGTTTACATTTTTCCGCAGCGAGTACCGCAGCGAAAATGGTGCCGAATACATTGCTTCGGCATGGGACAATCGTTTTATCGCCAATGTCAGCGGCACTTACGAGCTTCCCCGTAACTGGAGCATCGGCGCGAAACTTAGCGCAATAGGCGGCAGTCCCTTTACGCCTTACGACGAGGACAAGTCGTCGTTGGTTGAGGCTTGGGATGTGCAGGGGCGCCCGTATTATGATTATACGCGCTATAATACCGGACGGCTTGATGCTTTTGCCCAGCTTGACGTCCGTGTGGACAAGAACTATTATTTTAAAGGTTGGCGTTTGGGCATATATCTTGACTTGCAGAACGTAACAAAGAGCGTGTTGCGCCAACCAGACGTTCTGATGAGTACAGGCGTTGTCGAAAATCCCGAAGCACCCTTGGCGGAGCAGCGTTACAAGATGAAGTATATCAAGCAGGAAAGCGGCACCCTGCTTCCGACAATAGGCCTGACCGTTGAATTTTGATATGTTTATGGGTAAATATCTGTTTTTTATTGTCAAAATCAGTTCTTGTGTGATGATTAATATTTAGACCTTGACGTATGATGGTCGAGATCGATAAAACTTTTTATTGATTATTTAACAATAAAATAGTAGACAATAGCAACTATTTCTAAAATATAATATTATCTTTGCACAAAATTTTGAATATGTCGAAAGAGTTATTAGGAACAACAATTGGAAAATTACGCAATAAGTTGCATAGGATAATGAAACAAAGGTATGCGGCTGAAGCGCATATAAAATTGACGGTTGAAGAGTTTATTCTATTGACAATGATAAAGGCGAAGACCGATCAGATATTGCAAAATATTGCAATTGCAACAGGTAAGAATAAGTCTGTTGTGATGAGAATGATAGATTCGCTTGAGAAAAAAGGACTAGTGAAACGCACTGTGAATCCGGAAGATAGACGCGAGAATTTACTTGGTATTACCGAATTGGGTGAATATGTTGTTGATGAATACCATGAAATAGAAAAAAAATTCTCAGATGATTTGTTGAAGGATATTCCTGCCGAAAAAGTTGATGTTTTTTTCGAAGTTATTGATGAAATTTCAAAAAGGGCAGACCTTGTTTAGAAACCAGCGGGCATGAAATCTATGATTAATAATAGTGTATCTTATTTTTATTTATATATATAGCTGTCTCTTATACACATCTCCGAGCCCACGAGACTAAGGCGAATCTC
>ENA-OZDX01000755-OZDX01000755.1-human-gut-metagenome-genome-assembly--contig:-NODE-755-length-14586-cov-10.065102_pt1 | contig 14586 bp, 16 predicted proteins | sample MGYA00245062_ERZ653597 | MGnify/ENA primary metagenome ERZ653597 (study PRJEB26926, sample SAMN06165186) | human gut metagenome | biome: ENVO:00009003; feature: ENVO:2100002; material: ENVO:00002003...
AATTCATCTCCACTCTGGTCTGTACCCATTCATCATCTACCAGCACTTCCAGTCCTTCTCCGCAGTGAAATCCTGTATCAATCCATAAGTCTGATGATAATAATCCATATCTTCCATTACTGCTGTTATATCCTAATCTTCCCTGTTTCATTATTTTCTGCTCCATTCCTGTCTGTAAACGGAATTTGTAAACAGGGCTTAAAAGATTTTAAAAGTTAACTTTTTAAGTTTTTCCTTTAAGTTCCGTTTACATCGTTTACAATAATCTTTACTCAAACGGTATTTTCAATTGTTCCGGTACTTCCATGAATTCGTCTTTGTCTTTTTTCTCAGTACCTTCTATTCGTTTCCATGACCGCTGGATGCCATATTCTTTTCCGAACCGATGTGTACCATGTGGTTTCCAGCCTTCAATCGCATTGTTCATAATATTTGCAATCTCTTTACCTTCCCACTGTTTCATTTCTCCAGTTCGGTGCAATGCATCATCAAACAGAATTCTTGTACATACATAATCGTCATCGTAGTCATCAAGAAATGCCTGTATGATTCCGGCATTGGTATCCTCCGGCATAAATTCTTTCTGCAGACGCTTTGCCTCTTCTTCAATTTCCTTTGTAAATCCTAAGAACACATTTCCCTGTCGATACAGTACCATTGCCTCTGCCCAGGCCTGTTCGATATAGGCTTTGCTCTCTGCCTCATTGTCAAGAATATGAACTTCTGCTTTTGACATATTTGTCATCACCGGAGCAAATCGTCTGTTTCCGGTTCTGTCCAGAGGAAGGAAATTCAGATCATTTGATGTTCCGCAAAATACACACTGTCTCGGTCTGTCTTCCGGGTGAACTTCATAAGGCACTTTATAAGTTTCTTTCTGTCTGCTCAGAAATGATTTAATCTGTTCAATATTCTTTGCTGTGATAGTTGCCTTCATTTCTCCCATTTCGATAATCCAGTGGTTCTGCAGTTTTCTGTAAATATTTTCATCGTCCAGATGATCCAGATTGTCACTGAACCATTCTTCTTTTATCGCCAGATATTTGAAAAATGTGGACTTTCCGGCTCCCTGACTTCCAACCAGACACAGCATGATGTCATATTTTATTCCCGGTTCATAAATTCTTGAAATCGCTGCCAGCATGTGCATTTTCATTACTCCGATTGTGTATATGCTCTTTTCTGCTCCCAGAAAATGCGGAAGCATATTTTCTATTCTTGGAACCCCGTCCCAGACCAGACTTTCCAGATAATCTCTGATTGGGTGATATTTATTTTCATTGGAAACAATATCTATTCCCGCTTTGATCACACGCTCACTTGTTATTTCATAATGCTCTTCCAGATACATTTTCAGATTGTATTCGTCTGTATCTGTAACCGTAGGACTGTTATTTCTCCGCTCCCATGGCACCTCTTTTACAATGTCCATTCTTCCGGAAAGCTCATTTCGTTTAATCGCTTTTTTCAGTACCGGATCATTTTGAAGTACCGTTACGCAGTTTCTGATTGTCTGCTTTGTTCTTCCCTTATCCGTATGCTCCAGCATATTATTGACATCTTCTATTGTAAGCATTTCCTCGTTCACAATATCTTCTAATTCCATCAAGGACTTTTCGCTGATATTCGTTAATTCTTTCTTCAATTTTTTCAACCTCCCTTCTCTTCATCTTGAAAAACTCTACAATTTCTTCTCCTGTTCCAAACATCAGCACGTCCAGATAGTCATTTATCTTTCTTTCATTTGCCAATGCCTCCGTAAATAATTCATGCCACTCTTCTTCTGGTTCTGGTTTGTAAAACTCTTTCCAGAACTGAATCCATTTCAGATATCTGATCAGCACGTCTGTTGCATGTTTCAACCACTGTTCCAGTTTTTCTCTGATCATCACAACTTTCGACTGCTTTCGTTTTAAGATAGCCCTGTTTCGGGGCGTCCTTTCATATTTGCTTCTGTTTCCAACTTTAATATCCAGTCCAAAATCTTCTACCAGCTTTTTCGCAGCTTCATACTGTGATATTCCAAATAACCTTGCTGTAAAATCTATTGCATCGCCACCCACTCCACATGCAAAGCAATGATATATTTTATCTGCCTTCATACTTGGATGCCGGTCTTTATGAAACGGACAACATGCCATTCCATTTCTTTTTACTTTAATCCCATAATGCTCCGCAGCCTGTCTGGCTGTCACACATTCTTTTACCTGTTCAAATAATGTCACTTCTACCTCCTGCCCCTCCGAGCAAGTCTCCGATGAACAGATATTCGGGAATTGTTGTATCTTTCAATTCGTGATATACTTAATCTGCCAAGATGGTATATCAGTGAATCTGATTATCAGAGAACTTGCTCAGATATTTTATCTGGGCTTTTTCTTTTTGTCTGTCAGTATTCATAGCTTCTGCTCCTTACACAAATCTCCTTGTAGGAATAATGATAATTTCAAATTTGCTCCCATCCTCTAATTCAAGAAGAATCACATAATCTGAATCCCGATCCGGTAAAATGGAACTTATCTTCAACTTCTTACTATAGTTAATTGCATAAAATATTTTTCTGACTACTTTCTTTGTTTTTATCTACTTCTTCCTCTGTATTAACGTTTATTGTCCAGCATCTCAGCAACTTTTTTCTGCTGTGACGGGTACAGATGCCCATAAGTGTTCAATGTCATCTGAATGTCTTTGTGCCCCAGCCTTTCCTTGATAATCAGTGGTTCTACGCCCTGGTAGATCAGATATGCCACATGGCTGTGACGGATATCGTGCACTCTGATTGGTTTTACACCGGTCAGTGCTTCATATTTCTTAAGACGTTTCTGCAATGTTCTCGCCACAATCGGGAACAACCGCTGATCTTCCGGAAATCCATAATGCTTCTTTGCATACTCCTGTACCTCTTCCTTAAGAAAATTGGGAATATCAATAGTACGGACCGAATTTTCTGTTTTTGGAGTATCAATCACATCTCTTTTCTTGATCCGGTTATAGGTCTTATTGATATGCAGGAGATTTCCACTCATATCAAAATCCGAAAGACTCAATGCTAGAAGCTCTCCTTCCCTAATTCCTGTCCAGAACAGAATTTCAAATATCAGATAATCTTCACTCCCCGGCTCAATCCCGGCGATAAATCTGTCATATTCTGCTTTCGTCCAGAACTCCAGCTTATTTGCATCCGATTTCCCCATCTTTTTTACTTTCTTACATGGATTTTCCTTCAGATTGTAAATTTTCTGTGCATGATTAAACAGTGCATTTAACTGATTCTGGATCATACGCTCATAAGTCTTGCTGTATCCTTTTTCCTGAATGGCATTCTGCCACTGGATAATCTCTGCTGGTGTAATTTCATTCATTTTTCTTGTTCCAAAATATGGAACAATGTGCTTGTTCATCATGTGCTGCTTATTACGGATTGAATTTTCTTTCAGTTCATTCTTTTTATCTTCAAAATAGACTTGAATAAAACTGTTCATCTCCATTTTCATATCCGCCGCAGTCTTTCTTATGAATTCCTTTTCATAATTCAATGCTTCTTTCTTTGTCTTGAACCCTCTTTTCAGCTTCTGCGTTTTCTTACCTGTCCAGTCAATATAGCGGAAGCTCACATACCAGGTTCCCTGTGTTTTGTCCTTGTAAGCTGACATCTTAAATCCTCCTTCATACTGCTCTCTGAGAGCATCCATAAAATTTTGTTTCCCAGTAGGGACGTGGAATCTTTCCACGAACTGCCACATATCCTTCCTTTGCCAGTTCATCATTGAGCTGCTTCAGAACAGAATATGCTTTACTGCGTTTCACACCTAATTCTTCCATAACATCATCAACAGTCATCATATAATTAGTTCTCATAGCGTCCTCCTTTCCAGTCACTTTTGTGACTCTTTCGTTGTTCTCTTATAATAATTCACTTTTGTGAATTTGTCAATAAGCATTTGCGAATTTATTTTTTCAATTCCATACATATTGCTTGCGTATCAGCAATTTGTTAAATCTCACTCTTTTGTATCATTCACTTATGTGCTAGAATAGAAGCACAAATATTATTAAGGAGGCAACACATTATGGTAGGTAAGAAAATCCGGGCATTCCGGGAATTCAGAGGATACAGTCAGATACAATTAGCCGAGCTGTCCGGCATTAACGTAGGAACGATCAGAAAATATGAACTGGGAATCCGGAATCCAAAACCGGATCAGTTAGAAAAGATAGCAACTGCACTGGGATTAAATGTAAGTGTTTTTCTGGATTTTAATATTGAAACAGTCGGAGATGTACTCTCTCTGTTGTTTTCTATTGATGATTCAGTGAATCTTTCACTTGCTGAGACATCTGATCAGAAGATTTCACTGACGTTCGATAATCCTACGATGCAGGACTTTTTCAGAAAATGGTGTCAATTTAAAAATGTCTATGAAAAGGAAAAAGCTGAAATATTAGCTATTGAAGATGCTGATAAAAGACAGGAAGAACTGGATAAACTGAACGCTACCCAGGAAGAATGGAAACTGCGTGCTATGGGAACTACGATAGGTTGTCATACCATCGTTAAGAAGGGCACTGAAGGTAATTCCATCAAGACATATGATTTGACATAATTTTTACAAAAGAAAAAGAGCCCTTATGAGCTCTGAGTTTTTGGTGGTCTGGGTGGGAGTCTGCTTAGTATGTTAAACCGTGCAACCATTACACTTCACCATCGCATACTCCCAGACCAAATATTAATATATATTCTTTTCTCATCGAATCAAGTCCTTTCTTGCAAATATGTTTGACTGCATCATAAATCAATCCAGAAACCAAGCAATTCGACAATGCTCCCAATATTGGTTTGATGGTGTTTGGAATCGAACCAAATCCTGTTACTAACTATGTTATATTAATAGTATAACATAGTTTTAAAAATTGTCAATTTTCATATTTTGTTATCATTCTGTTATCACAAGCAGTTGTCAGGACACTCTCCCGGCAACCGTTTTTCTATACTGTTCGTTATTCTTTTCCGCTTTTTTATATATTTCCAGGCAACAGAAAAACCCGTAGAACCGAAGTTCTACGGGTATCTTACGTTTGGACACAACGTTATCTTGCGATAACAAATCTATATTCAGATTGTATTACTCGATGATTGTAGCAACACGTCCTGATCCTACAGTACGTCCACCTTCACGGTATTATCCGTTCATTTATTTCATTTACAAACGTCTAAATAATCTATTTTTTGAGTTTTTCATACAGATTTTTACATCAATTCCATTCATTCCAACACATCTTAGAACCAAAATAGAACCAATATAAAATCTCTCAATGTTTACTCTCCAACAAATCTGCGACCGCTTTTTGTTGATTTGGATACAAATGTCCATATGTATTCATTGTAACTTTAATATCTTTATGACCCAATCGTTCCTTAATAAGTAACGGTTGTACACCCTCATTTATTAAAAATGCAACATGACTATGCCGAAGATCATGTACTCGTATTTCTCTTACATTCGATTTCTCAATCTGACTTTTCAGTTTCTTCTGAAGTGCTCGTGCTGTAATTGGAAATAATCGTTCATTTCTAGGATAATCATAAAGCTGTTGTGCATATTGTTTTAATTCAATTTTCAAAAATTCTGGAATTGTTATCATTCTAACTGAACCCTCTGTTTTTGGTGTTGTTATAATATCCTTTCCTTCTGATCTAAAATAAGTTTTGTTAATATCAATTGTATTATTATCAAAATCAATATCATTTAAAGTCAATGCAAGTAACTCTCCTTCACGGCATCCTGTCCAAAATAACGTCATAAACATTACATAGTATCTGTCCCTTTTATCCATTGATTCCATAAACAAATCAAACTCCTGTTTTGTCCAAAATGCTACCTTATCAGCATCTGATTTTCCCATTTTTTTAACCCTTCTACACGGATTGCTTTCTAAATTGTAAATATTATGCGCATGAGTAAATAACGCTACTAACTGGTTATTTATCATGCGCAAATATGTCGGCTTATAGTTCTTTTCTCTCATAACTGTCTGCCACTTGATAATGTCAGATGGAGTTATATCATTCATGTTTTTCTTACCTAAATAAGGTACTATATGACGCTCCATCATATAACGCTTATTTTTCACGCTTCGTGCTTTTAATTCCCCTTGTTTATCTTGAAAATAAATTTTGACAAAATCCTCTAATGTCACACTCATTTTCACATCAACAGAGTTCTTAAACTCCAGTTCCCATGCTACTGCTTCCTTTTTTGTCTTAAAACCTCGTTTTCGTTTCTTAGTATTCTTACCTTGCCAGTCCTGATAATAAAACTGGACATACCATGTGTTCTTTATCTCATCTTTGTATGCCGGCATATAAATAACCTCTCCTTTATAACATCATTTTGTCTGCATGACAACTATATACTGCCATGCAGACACATTTGAATTGCACTTTTAATAGAATTTTTCCTCGAAATATCGTTTGGAAACCTTTCCATTAATGACTAAATATCCTTTTTGTTCCAACTCTTCATTAAGTCTTTTTATTATTTGATATGCTTTACTTCGGGAAATTCCCAACTCCTCTTGTACATCAAAAACTGTCAAATATGTTTTCTCACTCAAGCTCATCACCTCTTATGGCAATTCCTTTGAAAGCAGATCGTGGATTCTCCGCACCCAATCTCATTTTGGTATGCTTCAGATTAAACGTGTTTTCCAAGTAATTCTTAAAAATAGTTCTTGATCGTGGCTCATATCCAGAATCATAACAATACTGTTCATAGACACAATATAAGCGTTCTACTGTTTCACCTGCATACTCTTTTCCAAGTACACAATATTCATCAACAAACCCATCAATTGTGGGATTTTCCAAGCCCTGCCATTCTCGCACTTGGCGTTCAATACTTGGTGTTGTTGGAAACACAAAATTATTTTTAAGAAGCTTCCGAGCTTTTCCTAAAGCTTTACTTACAATGGCGTTTTTTTCTTTGTCCAAACGCCGTTGTAAGCAACGATCTTGTTTCTTTTTAGGTACCGTATAGTTAAACGGTAAATACACCAATCTATTCCAAAATGCTCTATCCTGCTCTGCTAGACTGATAGAATTATTGGTTGCAAAGATAAACTTAGCACGATTACTGTAGCTAAATTTCGGTACATATTTTTCGTTTATTGTCACAACATCACCACCAGTTAGCATCTTTAGAGAAGACACCGCATCAGCGTTTAACCGTGAAGAAGGCAAATCCAATGAAATATTAACTGCTGATCCTACTATTGGCGCTAGCGAAAAGTTTTTGTTCAAATCATTAAGCGCAATATTACTTACGCACTCTCTTGGAAAAAGACTTTCGATAAAATTACCTAAAACACTTTTTCCACTATCAGGTGCTAATCCCATTATAAAGAATGATTTGGCTTCTACGGTCTGCATCAGTACATATCCTAAAAACATCCATAATCTTTCAATCAATACTTCATCATTGCCAGTCACGTCTGAAAGAAATTGCTCAAATACAGGGCATTTTTCATCTTCAACATATTTAGCATTAATGCATGAAAATGTAATAACTTTAGATGTATGTCTATATAGTTTCTGTTTCACAATGTCATATATTCCATTCTCTAATACTGCCATTGGTAGATTCATAGGAATAGATTCCTTCTTTAGTTTACTTTCTGACAATAAAAACTTGTATAATTGCCCTATACGGCTTACCGTTTTTTCGCCTCCTATTTTCTTATCAACGTAATCACGATACAGTGTTAACACATCCATATCGTTTATTTGTTGATAGTATCTGCCATTATAGTAATATAAATGATTTCCATAATTAATTATGGTTATTTTTTGTAAAAGTGCTTCTGCACATTCAGCTAACGACGGTAACCCCTTACTGCTCTGAGTTTGTTTTTGCAGTTTATTTTTATCGTTGTAACTTTCCGTTGCATTAATCTTTTTTTTATTTTGAGAAATAATCTCTTTTGTGGAAGAAACCTGATTATTTCTCGTTGTATACGCACGTTTTTGTCTTACTATATCTTCCTGTGCTTTTTCAGCATTTCTACATTGATCATCAAATGAATAACCTTTCATCATATGCGATCGTCCATAAACCTCGTTAAGGGCACTAGATTCACTTGTAATAATACCACGCGATAATTTTTCACTCATACTACCTCTGTGCCCTCCTCTGTTTCATTTTTTATACTTTGTGGAATCTGAACATCACTAGTAATTCGTGCTTGAGAAATGCATCCCATTATATCGCCAAAAATCTTAGCTATCGAATCAGGAACATTTTCAAACCAATAACTCAACTGTTTTACGTTCACTGTCTTAGCTGATTGACTTCCAAATATAAGATAACCACTAGTTCCGCTAGAAAAAACTACTACTGCATCTACTGAAGAATCTGTAGATGTTGAGTCTTTGTCCCCCCATACATACATATCCAGATTCTCTGATACAATTAATAATTTCTGACCATTCTTTAAAGCTACTGTTACGCCTTTACCACTCTCATCTTTTTCATTTTCATTCCATTTGTAATAGTAGCAAAGTGCCCCGTCTTTCCATACCAAGACATAAAGTGTTTGAATTCTATCAGCGCCATAATTCGCAGTATATACATAACCATGATCTGTTGTTCTCATAATAGCGGAATATTTAGGCGTGTGCTCTCTAGCTTTTTGAAGCCATTTTTGTACTTTGCTTTCTTGCATGATTAGTACCTCATTTCATATAATTTTGATTTGCAAATCATGACTTCATTTTACTATACACCCTAATTCTCCTCCATGTGCAAAACAAAATTTGAATCCAGTTCTGCACATGGATTTTTTTTTATAATTATGATATAATATTTATTTACTGTTTTTATATGCTATTACATATGGGTCTAAACAACTATCTATTGTGTCATAACACTCTTGCAATTCATACAATGCTTCCTGTAAAAATTGTATACGTTCATTTTTATCTGCCATTTCTTCAAAAATCAATGTTTTTAATTCTTTTATTTTTAATTTAATCTCATTCTCCAATATCGTTATATATGTATCCGGAAATCTTTTTTCCCACATATCCTTAAATTCACTTTCTACAAGGTTATTATTCTCTTTTTTCGCAATTCGAACAAAATTAGCATATATAATGTAAAGTGTTCTTGTATCATTTTCTGTGAACGATATGTCTTGCTTTTGCATTAGTTTATTAATGCGAATTCTATTATTGTAGACATAATCCCAAAACACTATATCGTACTTTGTCATTGATTTTTGCTTATAATCATCTGGTGTTAAAATTGTGAGATAATTGTCATTATATTCTTTCATTCCCACATAATCCTCTAATATAGAACGTATAGTATTATTTAACTGATTCTTTATTTTTCTATTGAACTCATAAAGTTCATTTACATTACCACTTTTATTCAAAAGTATTTCTCTGTATTTAGAAAAATTTTCTTCATTGTATTGATTTATATCAAGATTAATATCAGCATCAATACTCCTTTTGTTTTCCTGAGAAAGTTCTCTATACAGATAACACAAATATTGATATCTAGCCCAATTGTCAAAACTCCATTTTAATTCACCTTCATCTTTCCGTGGCAAACGCTTTCTTTGATAACGTCCATATCGAGACGATCCATCCCAATCAGCAAACTCATAATTCATTAAAGTAACTTCTTTATCAACCATCTCCTGTATTTCCTCATAAGTAGGATATTTGTCCTTTTCGTCAGTTGGAGAATTTTCCTTATCAATATCTTTGTTAGCATTATCTTCTGTATTTTTGTTCCATTGTTCCATCATATATCTAACCTCCTCACACATTATATTTATCATTTTATCATGTATAAGCATTAAAATATACATATGTCATTATTGTATATTTTAATGGAACAATGGAACTTCCTTTATCACTTCAATTTTAACAACTTATAAAACGAACTTTTCTTAATCCCCGTTCGTCGCATAGCTTCAACCGCTGTTATGTTCTTAGCCCTCCATTCCACAATTACAGCATCCCAATTACTTGGCTTTTGAATGCGCGGACGTCCGTAATTATCCCAATCTCCTCTAAGTTTTTTAGCTTCAATCCCCTCTTTCTGTCGCTTCTCTTTTTTCTGAAGTTCTGCCTGAGCCATCGTTGCATATAGCTCAATTAGCATATGATTAATAGTTTCCAGAATCATTTTTGCCATTGAATCATTCATTTTTGAAACATCTTGCAATGTAGTTGGAATCTCAAGTATCATAACCCTGATATCCCTATTTGTAAGTTTTCTTAATTCTTCCACAGTTTCTTTCTTACTTCTGCCTAAGCGGTCTACTTCTGTAACAATCAGTGTGTCACCATTTCTTAATATATCATCTCGCAGTACCGTATAACGTGGGCGATTAAAGTTCTTTCCCGTCTGCTGATCTGTATATATTTTTTCTAACTGATAATTATTCTTGGTACAGAAATCTGTGATTTCCCTAATTCCTCTGTCTAAATGCTGTTCTGTAGTTGATGTTCTATGATATCCATAAACTGCCATTATTAAAATCTCCTTTCCGTTCATAAATTGCTGCATAATAAAAAGACGTCCGGAATCCAATTGCTCCATAGATTTCCAGACGCCTTTCAGTTCATTTTTCCCTGTCCACAAAAGTATACTTTTACGGATGAGTCAGATTTGCCTTAACTTCTTTACTAATTTCAGTCAAATCCATATCTTTCCAACTGTCAATTAATTTCTGAGCTATCAACTTATTCTTGCCTTTTTCCACCTCTACGCTCAGGCAGTTACTCAAGAATATCGGAATTAATAAATAAAACTGTTCCTTTTCAAGTTCTTCTAGCATATCTATACATTCATCCGCACTCAAATTATTTTCCATTGTAACTTTTGCCCATTTGTCTGGATAATCCACCATCCATCAAATTAAACGTATCATATCCTCTTTTCGATCAATAGCTTCTGGTTTCATTTAATTATTCTTCCTCCTTCGTCTGATTCTCTAACGCTTTAACAACTTCAAAAATTACAATAACAACATCCATTATAATTTCGCCCAAAACATTTTTAGAAATTTTCTTCATAATCATTGTCCTCCTTTCCACGGAAATGATATATCATTGAAATAATCAAATTTACGGACAGTAAAAGAATCCGTTAAGCCTAAACGCTTTAACGGATTCTTCATGTACATATAACATTCATTTCATCAATAGAAAGTTACATATGTAATTTTTCTTTCATACACGCCACTTTCATTCTAGTGTTTCAGTACCCTTTCTTGTCTTAACGCCTAAAGCTTTGACTCAAATTTAAAGCAAGACATACTTGCTACCATATTAAATCCACCTTTAAGCTCACATGGTTTCGATACCGCATTATCAAACTCAATACGTGCACCTGAAAGCATTTTTATATTAGAATTTGCAGGGTCATACCAGTGTTTACAAAAAGCACAACACTTTCTTTTCTTTGCAAGCGGAATATAAACTTGAACTTTTGCCATACTTTCTCACCTCCTTACAAAAAGATTAAAATTATCAATGTAATCACAGCAATTCTAATCCACCATTTTTTATATTTTGCTACAAATGCTCGATTAGCCTCTTCCAATTCGGCAATAATCTTGGAATCTTCTTTAAACTTATCACTTCCCATATACTGAGCTTGTCTATAGATACTACTGGCATTGTTATAGTAGTTCCTAGCTTGGCGGCTAAACTTTTCAGTTTCATTAGCAACTTCACCAAGGCTATTTAAAATATCTTCAAACAGATTGCTTTTATTGTCTCCCATGCTTTACATCCCCTATATAATTCCAAACTTAAAGCAAATTAAAATTAAACAAATAATAACTTCTACTGCCGTAAAAATTTTAGCCTTTCTTTGCTCACTTGCATATTCTTGAGCTATTCGTCTTACCCTGTTTTCGCTCAGTCCAGTCAATTCTATTAAGTCATCTATGCTATACTCGTGTCCTCCGATATTCATTTAACCGCCTCCTCTTTTTTTGATTATACCATCTATAAAGATAACTTTCAATATCTATAGTTATTATATCATACGAGTTTTTTTGCTATCATACACTTATAGTAAATAAGGAGATACTTCATGGAAATCGGTGATTTAATCAAGAATTTTCGTACACAGCAAAATATCTCAGTAAACAAATTAGCTGATCTGGCAGGAATTTCTCAAAGTTATTTGCGTGATGTAGAATTAAATAAAAAGAATCCAACCATCGCTACTTTATCTTTAATTTGTGACGCGCTCAAGATTTCTTTAGCAGATTTTTTCAATGTATACTGTAGTCAGGCTTCTTCCGTAGACTCATTGATGAAAGAAATTTATCGTCTTACTCCAGATCAACGAAAATTATTAGAAAACTTTTTACACTCTCTTTTCTAAAAGTAAAAGACTAATCCACATGATTTTTTGCTTCATGTGAATTAGTCTTTTTTATTCTTGTAGATTCCACTTTAAATCATAATAGAACCAAATTAGAACCAGAGCCAATCATTTCGTATTAAACACGAACTTTTTATTTCATAGTAAAATCTCTGAAATACTCTTCCTAATTTTCAAAAACTATATTTTTATGCAACAGAAAAACCCCGGAAACCTTGCGGTTCCGGGGTATCTTACGTTTGGACACAATGTACCTTGCGGTACTCAATATATATAATTTAAGATGTTATGCTAAAATTATTCGATGATTGTAGCAACACGTCCTGATCCTACAGTACGTCCACCTTCACGATATCAGACCGATGTATTGCGGTGTACAAATGGTGGTTTTTCGTGTGATTCGTGTGGGAAAATCCGGATTTTCCGTTGTGTCTGTATTATTTTTTTTGATTTTGTTATCATGGTGTTATCGAATCTAAATATTCTCTTCCCAAATCAGATAAAACGTAATACATTTTTCCCTTTCGTGGTTCTTTTTTTAGGTAACAATAATCTTCCTCTATTTTTTTTGCTATCCATCCTATTTTTTGCCAACTCACATCCAATTCTTGTGCTAACTCCGTTGCTGTTTTATCTTTTCTACTATATTGTAACAATTTCAGCAACTGATATTGCTCTCTCTCCAATAAATTATCCTTTTTTTCTATTTCTTCTATTTCACTTCGTTCTTCATCCGAAAGTACCCTTTTCTCCTGTATACTATTTTTACAACCACATTTTAGGCAAGTACCACCGTATTTTTTCATTAGATTATACTCTTCTTCGCTAAACTCATGCATACAGTTTTCACAATATATTTTTTTATTTTCTGACAAAAAATTTTTAATAACTGGAGTGAAATTAAAGGGCGACTCAATAAAGTATGTACGGTATTCATTTCCCTTTGGTTTTCCCCATCTTAGATTTTCATCCATACATAATCCATAATTAAGTGCATAAATAGAAACTTTTTTTCCTGACTTATTTGACATTTCATTATATTTACTAATAAAGAAATTCAATTCTAAACTACCTAAATAAGGCTCTAATTCTTGTGCAATATAAAAATGACTCGTATATGGATTATTACGCTCTTTTTGAAATATTACTGCCGTATATTGGTTTGTTCTAATATTTGTTTTAATAGTTTTTTCTTTATCGATGATTTGATTTAATAATTTGTTCAATTCTAATGACTCAATTCGTTCATTATATGTCATCTTTGCCGTTTTACTTTCTTCAAAAAATTGCACTAATCTTTCTTTATAAAAACGTTTCGATGCTTCATTTAAAATATTTAATGTAATTCGTTCTCCCTGAATTATAGATAACTCTTGCGCGTAATCTAATATAAGTCCAATATGTCTTACTACATTCATTGTCATATTGAACAAATATTTACAGTACTCTTCTTTTGATGTTTTAGTCGTATCAAAATAATAATCAAAATCTTTTCCTGTATATATTTTTAGTCTTGTATCCATTAATCTTTCTGTATATGCTACGGCCATGCTTTCCATTTCATTTCTTTTATCTCCAGCATACAGCTGAAAGTAATCCAAATATCGTATATCTACCTTTTGTCTGTCTAATTCACCTAGTTCAACTCTACCTGGATAAGCAGATATTTTTAACTTTACAAAATTATCAGAATTATTATGTAACGTATTAACAATCAAATCACAAAACATAACCAATGAAGTCTGCTCTATCTCTGAATAATCATCTAAAATTAGAAACAATCTTCGCATTGATAATTCTTGTAATATACTTTTTATTTCTGTTACTATTGATGTTATTTCAAATATTCTTGCAAAAACCCTGTTATATTTTTTTCCGTTTTCTTCTCCCTCTGATAAGGTATTTTCCCTGTTTCCGCCTGCATTTAGAATATTTTTCTTTTTGCTCAATGAAATATCCATTTTCATAGACCTTTTGTCACAATACGACATATTATCTACATTCGAATGCATTACTTCTTGCAAAGTTTGCATTTCAATGTTGCTTAAATGATTATTATCTTGTATCCTTTTTCGTATATTTTTCAATTTATCTATAGCCTTTTGTGATTTAGATATATGTAACCTGTCTCTTATACACATCTGACGCTGCCGACGATCGCATAAGTGTA
>ENA-OZDX01000797-OZDX01000797.1-human-gut-metagenome-genome-assembly--contig:-NODE-797-length-13649-cov-8.792703_pt1 | contig 13649 bp, 9 predicted proteins | sample MGYA00245062_ERZ653597 | MGnify/ENA primary metagenome ERZ653597 (study PRJEB26926, sample SAMN06165186) | human gut metagenome | biome: ENVO:00009003; feature: ENVO:2100002; material: ENVO:00002003...
AGATTCGCCTTAGTCTCGTGGGCTCGGAGATGTGTATAAGAGACAGCATATATACAGTCGCAAATACGGTCATAAATAACTTGATATTTTAAATTTGGAGACCGTGTTTTTAAAAAAGATTCTAATGGTACATATTTTATTTTCAATTCGACATTTGTATTTTTATAAAATGCAGAAGAGTATATCTGGAAAATTTCGTTCCAAGTACGATGCTCTTTGCTTGTAAAATGATAAATCTCACCTAAGGTTTTAGGATTACATATTGTTTTGTACAAAAGCCGTGATAAATCATATCCATTAGTCATTGTTGTCATACTTCGTGCAATTTCATTGCAGAATATTATTGTACGCCCTTTCATTGCACGATAAAGCCATTCTTCTTTCTCCAATACCCCCAACTGCAAACGTTCATCACCATAAGTTATACATGGACGGACAATTGTGTAATTATTATAGGCTGATTTAATTAACAAATCTTCTTGACGTGCTTTTGTCAAAGAATATTCATCTGTGGACAAAAATTCCAAATCTTTACTACAATCTAAAAGACGTGGAGAATTTTCTCGCCTAGGAACTTCCGTATTACCATAAACCCGGGCGGTACTGATGAATATATATTGTTTTGTTGATTTTAACAATAAATCTAATCTTTGTTTAAATTCATCAGTCTTATATGACATAAAATCAACAATGCATTCCCATTCTTGTAACTTCAATATTTGTTTTAAGAAAACAAGATCTCTTGCATTACCCTGTATATAATGTACATTACCTATATCCTTCCGTACACTTCTTGAAGTAATATATACAATCTGGTCTGTCTTCAGGAACATGTCTTTTAGATATGTACCTATGACCCCCGTTCCACCCAATAATAATATCATACTTTCCTACTAAATTTATTTCTTACCAATTCATGCACACTATAACGTTCGGCCTTATTTAGTCCAAATACATATATTGCAATCATTACAGACAAGAAACTTATAATAAAAACAGTAATTGTTCTCCATATAGATTCTGACAAAGAGATATGTAATACTACAGGTAAGACACTTGCAATTATTATAGTTAATACCGAGCGTAAAATCACTTCATTTACAAAATCTTTTATTGACATGTCAATAGAATTTGCGACCATATAGATTCTAATCATTTGCATTATGTTTATTAAGATAAAATAAACATACATAGCCCAATACGGCTTTAATCCAAACTCAAATAGTATCCATGCTATCGGTAAATGTAACCAACCTATTGTTGTCAGTATAATTTGATAGTTTTTTATACGCCCAGTAGCTCCCTTTGCTGTTGCTAAAGGCTGTGCATACGCATTGCATATTGCGGTCAACAAAACTATTCTGATAAATATAACAGTATATGGCGGATATTCTCCTAACCACAAACTAAGCAAAGTTGGTGTTTCCAAAATAAGCGGTATGGAAAAAAATGAAACTAAAAACACACCCATACGACATCCTCTTTTTATTAATACATGCATGGAGGGCAAATCATTTGAAGCATAAGTTTTTACTATTTGAGGATTTATGGCTGTCATAAAATTGGTTACAAAACTATTTACAAGATTTGTAACTTGATTTGTTATTCCTAATGCAGCATTTACAGCAACACCGAAAAACATATTCAACACTATTGCAATTCCCTGGGTGTGGGATATTGACCCAAGCGCACCTATAATGGTCCAGCTGGAAAAGCCTAACATCCGCTTAACCAATACCTTATCATATTTAAAACGAAAATTTCTGCATTCCTCAAATTTCCTCTTACAATAAATGCTGTATATAAATCTTATTACAACTGAGACTATTGCTGTAAAACATGAATATACAATTAACTTGTCTGCTGCAAAGACATACAAAATCAAAACAGAAAACAATTTCAATAAAGCCTCTACAACAGATATATATGCAAAAGCGGACATTTCCTCATGTGCAATAATCGCTGCATTATACGGCACACTAATGATAGTAAACAAGAATGACAATATAGAAAACTGATATACGCAATTGGCAGCAAACAATCGTTCATGAGGTATTGAGATATACGTATTCAAAAACCATAAACCAACTGTTTCTGCCAATAATAAAACAATACACGCAACCATTATATGTATTATCAAACTTGTATTGAAAACTTTTTTCAAGCCATTTATGTCTCTTTTTCCAAGCTCTACATTAAGAAAACGTTGTGTGGCACTTGCCATTGAATTATTTAAGAATGATAGTATAACAACAATGCCGCCAACAACTTGATATAATCCAAAATCCTCTACCCCTAATATTTTTAATACAATCCTACTTGTATACAAAGAAATTGCTATCATGAAAAGCATTCTTATATACAGCATAATCGTATTATGTGCTATCCTTTTATTATTAATATTTCCTGTCATCTTTTGTTTCCCCTAATACTGCAAAAAACCTATATCCATACGTTTCAAACAGACATTTCTCCCTCTTCATCATAATGTATTAAAGTTCCTAATGAACAAAGTGACTTTAAATGAATATACATATTTCTCAGGAATTAATATTTAAGAACGAACAAAGTTCTTGACATAATATGACTTTTCTATCCCTTACAATTTTATTCATAGCTCCACAAATTTCGTCTTTTAATTGTTCCCTGTTTTTAAAATTCTCCGAAACAATATTCAACACCCCATCATTTTCTTTCAACAAATCAAGTATATGTTGGTATCCCAAAGTATCAACAAACAACCCATTGAATTTACGACTATATGCCATCGGTAGCACCGGTACACCTGATGAGAAAGCTGCAATCGTTGAATGCATACGTGCCCCCATAAAGAAGTCCATACCTGCAATATATCCTTTTGCGATTACCGGGTCAAGAAAAAGCGGAGCAAGAATCAAGTTGGGATTATTGAACTCTTCATACAAATCATACGACACTGCATAATCGTTTTCTATATGCCTTTCTCCACCTACAACATGAGGAATAAGATGAACCTTTACATTATCAATATTAAGGAAATACGTTATTATTTCCCTTATCAACTTCTGATAATCACATTTAAGCCCAAACTGGTTATTTCTCGTATATCCGCCATGCCATAATAATGCCGAAATATTTAGTCCTACATGGATAAAAGACGAATCAAATATTTTCTTATTATATGGTAAGAAGAATGCCACATCGATTACTTCACTTACATTACATGAAGGGATAAGTTTCTTCACAAAATCAGCACTTTGCCTGTCACGTGCCATAACACATTTAGCCCAGCTGATACCTTTTATAGCCCGTTCTTTTATTTGCGGATTATTAAACGGGCCTATAGTTTGGGGCAATATGCAATAAGGCTTATTGTATTTCCGGCCTAATTTGTATTGAGCAAAAATCCAATCAAACCTACTTTTCCCATAAATATCAGCAAAACTGTCTCCCTGACCTATATCGAATATATAATCAGCTTTTTTATATATTTCTACAGCATAACGAAATCTTCGATATTTAATCAAATTTTTAATTTTTGATTTGATATTTAAATTGGATATATCAGGTATAGCTGTATATTTTAACACTTTATCACCTATATTGACTTCATAGTCCTTATATATAGTATGTCCGCTTTGAGGTAAATAAAATTTATAACTGATACCATATTTTGATAGTATCTCATCTATTATATACATCGAAGAAATACTCAATGCGACACAGCCTCTATTACCGTTCTGCATCGGGGCATTGGATATTATTATATTTAATTTTTTCATCATATTACCTTCATTTATATATAACTGTGTCTAAGTCACCGCACAATATAAATTCTTCCATAGGATATTATTTCTATCCACCATTAAAACTCAGAAAGTTTTTGAGAACTTTTATATATGAACTTTACTCTTTTACATTCCCATATTTTTTATCACCTATTTGAAGATGACTACCGTCTGCCCATGAATGTACTTTGGAAACAGTGTAAGTACATTTTATCTTCTGTTTTTCTCCAAAAGTTGTAATAGTTTGATCTATAATCAAGTCACATGTTAATGTAGTTCCTGCATCAAACTTTACCTCACGGTTCATAACCTGTGTTATAAAATCATCATCTTTTATTGTAAATGCGATATTCTCACCATTATATTTGCCTTTCCATTTTACAGACTTAATATTAACAAATACAGGAGAAATAATTATTATTGTTGTTGAAAGTATTTCATTTCTTATTTTCTCCTTATTAGAGATAATATGAGAATTGAAGTCCTTTCTTTCTATTACTTTATTTACAAGTTGGTTTTGATCATTGCTATCAGTCAAAGTCGTTTCTATTTTTGTGATAGAGTCGTCCTTTTGTACATTTTTGTAATAAGAACTGGCAAATCTTGCTAATCTTTCATTGCCTTCTGTCAATATCTCGGCTTCTTCTATAGTAAAATTTCCATTTTTTAAGGCAGTAGCTGCTTCAATAAGATTTTTACTATCTTCATTCTCACTAATAGCAGGACTAAATGTATGACATAGATAAGCTGTTAATAATGCAATAAAAACCGGGCTATTACAAATAATTTTTATATTATCTATCCATCCACCTTCTTCACTCTGATTCAGAAGAACCTTTATGTGTTCCTTATCATCTATATTTTTTGATATTTCCTCTATTGCGCAAAACAAGTAACGTTCATATTTATTATGAAGTAATGCGTCAACAGAATGAATATTTTCTCCCTTTACGAAATAGTGTATCTGAAGTAACAATTCTTTTTCTTCGTTCATATTTTATTTGATTATGAAATGTTGAATGTATATTGCATGTCATTACTGTCCCGTAAAAGTGGATAAATAGTTCTTTGAAATTATTGAAATATAGTCAATTACACGTTTTTTGAAATGAAACGGACTTGATTTTGCAACTTTGCAGTCTAATACAAATGGCTGCTATGTTCCAAGACAAATACGTATTCTCTCAATTAACCGCTTTTCTGAACAGGACTCAGTTCAACAACTATGTTCGCAAGTATGATGGCAACAGATATGTGAAACATTTCACTTGCTGGAATCAGATGCTCGCGATGATGTTTGGACAACTGAGTAACCGTGAGAGCCTGCGAGACTTAATCGTTGCTTTCGAGGCGCATAGGGCCAAGCAATATCATCTTGGGGTAGGTCGTGAACCGATAGCCAAGACAACTCTTGCCACAGCGAACCAGAACCGTGATTACAGAATCTTCGAAGACTTTGCATTCTATATGATGAAGGAAGCCTGCGAGAAGCGGACGACCAACATCCTTGACATTTCCGGAAAGAAATATGCGTTTGATTCAACAACGATTCCGTTGTGTCTTGCAACATTCCCATGGGCAAAGTTCCGAAGCAAGAAAGGAGGGGTGAAAGCTCATATCTTATACGACATTGAAGCACAAGTTCCTGCCTTCTATACTGTAACTACTGCATCAAAGCATGATTCCACAGCAATGTCTTCAATCCATTATGAACCAAATGCTTATTATATATTCGACAGGGCTTATGACTCCTTTAAAGAACTCTATAGGATACATCTTACAGACTCTTTCTTTGTTGTCAGAGCCAAGACGAACTTAAAGTATAAGACAGTCAGATGGAAGCGAAGAATGCCAAAGAACATAATGACAGATGCGGAAGTGAAACTGACCGGATATCTCTCCGAGAAAAAATATCCTGAGTCATTCAGACTCGTCCGATATTACGACGAAGAGGATGACCGTGAGTTCACTTTTTTGACGAATGCAAAACAACTTTCTGCACTGGATGTCGCCGATCTTTATAAGAAAAGATGGTTAATCGAGCTGTTCTTCAAATGGCTCAAGCAGCATCTCAAGATAAAGAAATTCTGGGGCACAACAGAGAACGCTGTTCGCATACAAATCAGTGTGGATATTATCACGTACTGTCTTGTGGCTATTGTCCAACATGATATGAAGTTGAAACGTTCAACCTATGAAGTTTTACAAATTCTCAGCATATCATTGACTGACAAAACCCACTTGCGTGACCTGTTCGACAAGACTAATTTCAATGATGTCAAAGATCTAAATGATCCCCTGATTCCGGGGCTTTTTGATTAATTGTTTAACTCGTCCCATTTTAAAGGGACACTAATGTATTAATAATTTACTTAATATCCATTAAAATAAAAATACTAATACAATTTGATATTGAATATAATCTTTGCCTCTTCATAACTGTCCAAACTTCCTATATCAAATCTTTTCCCAGGCATAACCCACGCATGCATATCGGTGTTCTCACACAGGTAATGGGCAAGGTTGCCCGGGGCGTCAAAACCGCAGCCGTGGTTCATGCAGTCCTTAATCAAAGGCAGGTCTTTCTTACTGTATATGTAGAAAGGGGGAACGGCCCAGTTGGATACAGGCTTCTCGGGCTTCTCCTGCATCTGCAGCACTTTCATGTTTTCATCAACCGCAATCACTCCCGTCCTCTGCAGTTTCTTCAGTTCGGGTTCGTCATGGCACATTATCACTGACGTGCCTTTTTCCTTGAAGAAGTCGACAAAGCCCTGCAGCGAGAAGTCGAGTATGTTGTCTGCGGCAACGACCAGCATGTCATCGTCGACTGTGCAGCTGTCTATTGCCAACAGCAGGTCTTTTACGGCTCCAAGGCGTGTCTCGTTTGTCTCCGTACCGTCGTCTATAATGGTTACGGGCTTAATGTAACGCTGCTTTGCCTTCCAGTCCTCAAAGATTCCTGCAAACTTATGGTTGGTTACTATTATGTGCCCGTCTATGTCGTCTATCCTGTCTATGTCGTCGAGCAGCCTGCCCAGTATCGTACTGTTACCGATTGTCAGCAAGGGTTTCGGAAAATTCTTCGTCAAAGGATAAAGCCGTGTCGCATAGCCGGCTGCTATTACTATATTTTTCATTTGTAGTCTGTTTTTTACTTATATGTTTCTATCTTGGATGAAACGCGCCCCGTCGTCGGGTCTTACAAAATACACCTTGAACGTCTTTTCGTATTCGGGGAAACGTTCCAGGTAACGGCGTGTCAGCTCCGTTTCTATTTCCTCCTTGCATGCCGGGTTTACTATTGCCATGCATGCGCCCTTGAAGCCGGCGCCTGAGAAACGGCCGCCGTAAACGCCGGGCAACGTGCGCATTATGTCATATATGGCAATAAGCTCGGGGGAGCCGCACTCGTAATTGTGTATGCTGCTCTCGCAGCTGTCAAAGCACAGCTTGCCGAACAGCTCCAGGTTGCCGCTCTCCCATGCCGTCACGCCCTGGCGCACGCGGCGGTATTCGCTGTAGAAATGCTCTGCACGGCGGGCAAAGCGTCTGGGCATGGCTATGCGTGTCTGGTCGAAGGTCGACTTGGGTATGTCGCGGAGGTAGGTGCGTTCGAATGTTTTCAGCGGCTGGTCAAGGTATGCAAGCATGTTCCATGCCGCGGTCTTGCACTCATACACGCGCAGGTTGTAGTCGCTGTTCACAAGGCTGCGAGTCAGGCCGGAGAAGAATATGCCTATCTCGAAATCGGGCAAATTGGGATTGTTTTTTATTATGCGGTATTCGTCACTGTCGCAGTCAAGGAACAAAAGGCCGTCTTTCCTGCCTAGGGCTATGCAGGCCTGGTCCAGGATGCCGTTGTTCAGGCCTATGTATTCACGCTCCGCTTCAGAGGCTATCTTTACTATCTCGAATGGTTCAAGCTCTATGGCGTTGGCCTTGGCGAAAGCCATTACATAGGCTATAAGCACTGCCGCGCTCGACGACAGGCCGCCTACCGGCAGCGAACCTTGTATTACTCCGGTTATACCGTACTTCAATGCGAAACGCTTGCGGAGGGCGTATTTTGCACCGCGGGCATAGTCTCCCCAGTTATGCTGTTTCATCATCGACGCCTGCGTTATGTCGAAGTCAACGGTGCCTTCAAAGGTGCGTGATTCAAGGTGCACGCAACCGTCATCCGCGGGCGTGAACCACAGGTCGACGCCCTTGTCTATCGCGAAGCCGGTCACTATGCCGTGCTGGTGGTCCACGTGTGCGCCCAGCGGGCAGACACGGTAAGGGGCGAATATATGATACTTGTAATCCATCGTCTGCTGTTTATTCCTGTTTGCACTTTATCTGATATGCGGAATACCATTCGGCAAAACGCCTCAGCCCTTCACGCAGCGGCGTGGACGGCCTGAAGCCGAAATCCTCCTCCAGCGGTGTCGTGTCGGCGTATGTCTCCGGCACGTCGCCGGGCTGCATCGGCACAAGTTCCTTATGCGCCTCGAAATCATAGTCTGCAGGCAGCACGCCGGCACGCACCAGCTCTTCCTGAAGTATCGTGACGAAGTCGAGAAGGTTCTCGGGATGGCTGTTGCCTATGTTGTAAACCTTGTACGGAGGTACGGGAAGGCCGTCGTCGCCGTTACGGCGTTCAGGGGCGTGCTGCATGACACGCAAGATGCCTTCAACGATGTCGTCTATGTAGGTGAAGTCGCGCCTGCAGTTGCCGTAATTGAATATCTTTATCCTGCCGCCTTCAACCAGCTTGTCGGTAAAACCGAAGTAGGCCATGTCGGGACGGCCTGCAGGACCGTACACGGTGAAGAAGCGCAGGCCCGTGCTCGGGATGTTGTACAGCTTGCTGTAGGCGTGTGCCATGAGCTCGTTGCTTTTCTTCGTGGCGGCGTAAAGGCTTACAGGGCTGTCCGTCTTGTCGTCCGTGCTGTAAGGCACTTTCCTGTTGCTGCCGTACACGCTGCTCGAGCTGGCGTACACCAGGTGCTCCACGCCGCGGTTGCCTCCGTCGTAGCTGTGGCGGCAGGCCTCAAGTATGTTGTAGAAGCCTACGAGGTTGCTTGCCATGTATGCGCCGGGGTTGCTTATGCTGTATCGCACGCCGGCCTGGGCGGCTAGGTTGACAACCATGCGGGGACGGTATTCCCTGAACAGCTTATTGACGGTGTCCGCGTCGGATATGTCGCCCCTTACGAACCGGAAGCCGTCTTTCGGCAATAGGGCGTCCAGGCGTTCTTCCTTGATGCGCACGTCATAGTATCCGTTCATGTTGTCCACGCCGACGACTTCTAAGCCGCTTGCGGACGACAGCAGCCTCGCGCAAAGGTTGCTGCCTATGAAACCGGCAGCTCCCGTTACGAGGATGGTGCCGCCGGAAAGGCTGAGGTTGTTTTCCAACATTGTTTTATATTTTTTCCAGTTCTTGTGTTTCCTAGTCGCGGCGGAAGATGTCCCTTGTATAGACCTTGTCCTTGACATCGTCCAGGCAGGCGTCATAGCGGTTGGCGATTACCGCCTGGCTCTGCGCCTTGAATGCAGCAAGGTCGTTCACCACCCTACTGCCGAAGAAGGTGCTGCCGTCTTCCAGTGTGGGTTCGTATATTATCACTTCGGCTCCCTTCGCCTTGATGCGTTTCATTACGCCCTGTATCGAGCTTTGGCGGAAATTGTCCGAGTTCGACTTCATCGTCAGCCGGTATACGCCGATTGTCGTCCCCTTCTCCTTCGATTCGTCATAGCTGTCGTTGGCGCCGTATGCGCCTGCCATTGCCAGCACCTGGTCGGCTATGAAATCCTTGCGCGTGCGGTTGCTCTCCACTATCGCCTGTATCAGGTTCTCGGGCACGTCAGCATAGTTTGCCAGAAGCTGTTTCGTGTCCTTGGGCAGGCAGTAGCCGCCGTAGCCGAAGCTCGGGTTATTGTAGTGTGTGCCTATCCTGGGGTCGAGGCAGATGCCGTTGATGATTGCCTGAGTGTCAAGGCCTTTCACCTCGGCGTATGTGTCAAGCTCGTTGAAGTAGCTTACGCGCAAGGCAAGGTAAGTGTTGGCGAACAGCTTTACTGCCTCGGCTTCCTTCAAGCCCATGAACAGGGTGTCGATGCCTTCCTTTATAGCGCCTTCCTGAAGCATGGCGGCAAATGTGTGCGCGGCTTCTTCCAGCTTGGGCATGTCGGCTATTGCCTTGATGGCGGCGTTCTCCTCCGCAAAGCGTCCGTCGTCCATCATCTTCGGCACTCCGACGATTATCCTGCTCGGATAAAGGTTGTCGTACAAAGCCTTGCTTTCACGCAGGAACTCGGGAGAGAACAACAGGTTGAGCCTCTTTACTCCCTTTGCAGCATACTTCACATAAAGGCTGCGGCAGTAGCCTACAGGTATGGTGCTCTTTATCACCATAACGGCGTCGGGATTGACATCAAGGACTAGGTCGATGACTTCCTCCACATGGCTCGTGTCGAAATAGTTCTTTACAGGGTCGTAATTGGTCGGGGCGGCTATTACCACGAAGTCGGCATCCTTGTATGCCGCCGCTCCGTCAAGGGTGGCTGTCAGGTTAAGTTCCTTTTCCGCCAGGTATTTCTCGATATAGTCGTCCTGTATCGGGGATTTGCGTTGGTTTATCAAGTCTACTTTTTCAGGTATGACGTCTACCGCCGTTACCTGATGGTGCTGGCTTAGGAGTGTTGCTATACTTAGTCCTACATAACCTGTTCCGGCTACGGCAATCTTTATATTCTCTTCCATATTAGTATTTTTAATCTTTTCAATTATCTTTCATGAAACCTATGTCCATTAAAAACAATGGATTAATGTGATAGAATCAAGCGGGTTTCGTGGTAAAAACAGGTGGTTTTTGAGTTGTAATCAAGCGAAATTTTATTGCATGAAAACCATAAAGGTTGTATTATTTCACAACTGAAACGTGCCGAAAATGCCCGTTTTATGCCTACTTTTTCATATTAATTTCTGTTAATTTTTAAAGTCAAAAATTTTTGGTTCACATTTGTTATGTTTCATTAACGTGCAATTTCGGCCTATTTTCGCCAATTTTGTGACAGGTATGCCTCAAGGTTGTCACCTTTGCACGCATCGAGTTATTTCATTGATTTCATGGAAGTTACACCTACATCACACGCCAAAACCGTTGACAGGAGTGACAGGGTGACAAGCAGGTTTCATAACTTTTTTATTTTTATCGTTTTTACGTTGTCAGAAATTGATATTAACATTTATTCCTCGCGCGCGTAAGAAGTTTATAAATCTACCTGTCATACCTGTCACTTTTTAAGTGAAGAGTGAAGAACGAAGAGTGAAAAATCCAATTGCACATTTAAGTGAAGAGCATATTTAAGTGAAGAGTGAAGAACGAAGAGCATATTTAAGTGAAGAACTAAGAGTGAAGAATGAAGAACGTCTTACGAAAGCATATTTAAGTGAAGAGTGAAGAACGAAGAGTGAAAAATCCAATTGACTTGTTAAACTAATTCTCTTTTTATGCAGATTCACTTTAAGCTAATTCACTTGATGAATTGTTGTCCTATTTAGGACAGAACGGGCGAAAAGTGGGTATGGCTATTTATATTTGCACGAGGCAAAAGACTTGCTCGGTGATTAGCCCCTGAGCGGACGAATTGCCCTGGTGTGGATTACAGTCAATATTTAATCAATCAATAATTAATGCCATGGAAAGACTTTCACAAACTTCGATTTTCAAGAATATGTATTGCCAGGACTGCCGCGGAGTAGAGTGGCAAGAGGTAGTCAATATGATTACGGGCGGAACGCTTGCCGGAGACACCGAGAAATACAGGTACTATATGAGCTGCGGCCTGGATGACGACGCACAAAAGCAAAAAAAGCGCATGCCTGCGTTTACTCCGGCTGTGATATGCAACGGAGGCAGGCGGCCTGACAACTTTGTGGCGCTGACGGGTGTGGGCATGTGCGACTTCGACCATGTGGAGGATGTCGACAGGGCACGCAGGCTGCTGACGGCTGACGCTCACGCCATGATGGTGTACAGGACGATATCAGGCAAGGGCCTGAGGGTGTTGTTCAGATACCGGGTAAAGGGTGCAAAGGACGGCGACAAGGCTGACGCACGCAGCATGGCTGATATTTACAACGTGGCGTTCAAGACGGGCAACGAGTATTTTGCACGCCTGCTGGGCTGCGAGGCCGACGGGCAGTGCAAGAACATAGGCAGGCTGTCTATAATGTGCCATGACGGCGAAGCGGCGATTAACCCCGGTTGTGTGCCGCTGGAAATAGAGCTACACTGTGAACGCAAGCCTGCGAAGAGGGCTGACGGCAAGAAGCACCATGCGCCGTTGCAGCGTGCGATAAGGGCCATCGAGGCGAAACTTGAGCGCGAGGGCGTGGAATACCGCAAGGGCACATACAACAAGTATGTGGCAAGGACGGGATACTACCTTAACAAGCTGGGCGTGGATGCCGACGATGCCTTGAAATGGGCAGTGGAACGCTTTAACGACTACGATGCGGCGTGCGTGACGGCGATAATGAAATCGTGCTACTCGCACACGGACGAGCATGCCTCGATGCGTGTGCAGGCCATGGGCACCGTGAGGGCGAAGCCTGCTGCAAGGGGCGTGGACGTGACGGCAATAGAGGACTTCCTAAAAAGCCGCGCACGCTTCAGGTATAACGTGATAACACGCAAGACTGAATATAAGACCGACGCCAACGAGAAATGGCTGGAAGTGTCGGACAGGTTTGAGAACTCGCTGTGGTCGGAAATGAACAAAGCAGGACTGCATGTGAGGAACATTGAGCTGCACAATGTAATCATGTCTGACTTCGTAAACGAGTGGAACCCGTTTAAGGAGTATTTCGACAATCTGCCGGCGTGGGACGGGGAGACCGACTACATAGGGCGGCTGACGTCGATGGTGCACGTGAAGAAGGGCGACCTGTGGGACGACACGGACAATCCGCAGGAGCTGTTTGACATGTGTTTCAGGAAATGGCTTGTGGGCATGGTTGCCTCGCTGCTGGACAAAGACGTGGTGAACAACGCCATAATAGTGCTGATAGGCCGACAGGGCATATACAAGACGACGTTTTTCAACTATCTGCTGCCTGAGGAGCTAAGACCGTATTTCCACACCAAGACGAACAGCGACACGATGACGAAGGACGACCGCCTGTCTCTGGCGGAGTATGCCATAATTTGCCTTGAGGAGATTGACTCGATGCGTACGCCTGAACTGAACCAACTGAAGGCCCTTGTGACCACGAGGACGATAAACGAGAGGGCGGCTTACAGCAGGTATAAGGAGAACAGGACGCACATAGCGTCGTTTTGCGGCACGGGCAACAACCTGCAGTTCCTGACAGACCCCACGGGCAACCGCCGCTGGCTACCGTTCGAGGCTGACTATATAGACGATCCACGCACGGTGGACTACAACTATGATGGTATTTACAGCCAGGCGCTAGCCCTATGGCGCGGCGGCATGGCTTACTGGTTTAACAATTCGGAGATAAGCACGATGGCAAGGCACATAAAGTCGTTCGAGGTGCCTAACGTGGAGGAGGAGCTTATCATTACTTATTACAGGCAGCCGGAGGGGAACGAGGCGTACAAGCTGGTGAACGCCACGAACATAATAGAGCATATCAACATATTCATCAAGCGTGCCTTGTCGACCGTGAAAGTGGGGGCTGCCATGAGGAAGCTGGGCTTCAAACAGAAGGCCACGAAACACGGCCGGATGTATATTGTGGTGGAAAGGAAAAACGGGAATAATTCATAATTAAGAATTCATAATTCATAATTAAGAATTCATAATTCGTAAGCGTCCAATTCTGACGTACCCCCTGATTTTCCGGCGGTACATCTAAAATAA
>ENA-OZDX01000802-OZDX01000802.1-human-gut-metagenome-genome-assembly--contig:-NODE-802-length-13512-cov-3.896782_pt1 | contig 13512 bp, 10 predicted proteins | sample MGYA00245062_ERZ653597 | MGnify/ENA primary metagenome ERZ653597 (study PRJEB26926, sample SAMN06165186) | human gut metagenome | biome: ENVO:00009003; feature: ENVO:2100002; material: ENVO:00002003...
TGCGATCGTCGGCAGCGTCAGATGTGTATAAGAGACAGCCAGCGGTTGCCCGCGGCGAATTTCGACGAGCCGTCGGCGCGCATGGTGAACGACAGCAGGTATTTCTCGCGGAAATTGTAGTTGACACGTCCGAAGTAGGAGATCAGCACCTCGTCGGTCCGCGTGCTGGTCGGGTAGTTGGTGATGTTGGAGGTCCCGACGTTCAGCGTCGGAATCTTGTCCGATGCCGCCCCCTGCACGCGCGCGTCGATGCTGTTGTTCTTGTCCTTCATGTAGTCGTAACCGGCCACCACGTCGATGTTGTGGTCTTCGGCGAAGGTTTTCTTCCAGTTCAGGTAGGTCTGGAAGTCCATGCGGTTGGTCTCCGTGAAGGCCTCTTTCGTGGGCCGGATGTTGGTGCCCGTCGTGGGGTTGTTCTTCACGAAGAAGTGGCTGCGCGAATGGCGGTTGTGGTTCGAGAACTGGGCCACGGCGCGCAGGCCGTCCACGATCGCCCATTCGAGGTTGATGTTCACGCTCGACCGCTTGGTCGTCTCGCCCGTATCGCTGTAATAATAGTTGTAGTAGGCGGCGGGCAGCGTGGTGTTGTTCGGACCCATGGCGGGCGTTCCGGCCAAATCCTCCCCGGCTTCGGCGTCGTACCAGTCGCGGTGGGTGGCGGGCACCGAAAGGCCGCGGATCACCGAATTGCGCTTGTTGAGCGCGCCTCCGTCGAGCATCTGCCGCTCGATCTGCGAATAGTCGAAGGTCGTGGTCGCCGTCAGGCGTCTGGTCACCTTGAACGAGGTGTTGCCGTGGAAGGTGAAGCGGGAGAATCCCGTAGCCATGCCGATGCCGCCGTCGTCCGTATAACCCGCCGACGCGGCATACCGGATGTTCTCGCCGCCGCCGTTCACGCCGATGTAGTAGTTCTGCCAGAAGGCGTCGTCGAACCACTGGCTCTGCTGGTCGTTATCCTGAAAAACGATGATCTTCGACGGATCGACCGGATCGACCACCGAACTCCAGCCGCGGGGCACGCTTTCGCCCTCCTGCAGGTAGCGGGTCGTCCAGATCGACGAATCGCCGTTGCCGATACCGGCCGAGTTGGCACCCGTGAGCACCTGCTGTCCGTAGGTATATCCGGGGCAGTCGTTCAGCGCGCGGCGCATGGTGACGACATAGTCGCGGGCGTCCATCAGGTCGAATTTCGTCGCGGGCGAGGTCCATGCGGCCTGCGCCTCGAACGTAATCTGAGGACCTTTGGCGCGGTTGCCCTTCTTGGTGGTCACCAGAATCACGCCGTTCGACGCGCTGGCTCCGTAAATACCCGCCGAAGCGGCGTCCTTCAGGATTTCGATCGACTCGATGTCGTTCGTATTGAGTCCGGTCATCTCGCGGCGGACGCCGTCCACGATGATGATCGGCGCATTGGACTGGTTGATCGACGAACCGCCGCGGATCAGGAACACCGGATCGCTGCCCGGCTGGTTGTTGGCCGTCGAAACGCGTACGCCCGGAACCTTGCCCTTCAGCGCATCGCCGATCGAATTGACCGGAACGCCTTCCAGATCGGCGCCGCTCACCTTCGAGACGGCGCTGGTCAGCGTGCGGCGCGACTGGGTGCCGTAACCGATGACCACCACGTCGTCCAGCACGTTGTTATCCTCGGCGAGCCGCACGTCGATCTGCGTCCGGTTGCCGACCGCGATCTCCTGAGGCTGATAGCCCAGATAATTGAATACCAGCACCGAACCCGGACCGGGAACGACGATTTCGTAATTACCCTCCACGTCGGACGAAACGCCCGTCTGGGTGCCTTTGACCATGACCGTCGCACCGACGATCGACTCGCCGGCGCCGGCGGTTATCCGGCCCCTGACGGTCAGCCTACGACCGGAATCCGATTGGGGGGGGGAGTTTTGCCGGGTCAGGATCACGACGCCGTCGACGACCTGCCACGCGATGCCTTTGTCGGCGAACAGCGGACCGAGAACGGCATCGACAGCGCCGCCGTCCACACGGATTTCCACATTGCCGAGCGGCATGACGCCGACCGACGATTCGTACGAAAATGCAATTCCGGTTTGCCGGGTCACCGCATCGACCGCTTCCTTGACGGTTGCATTTCGCAGGGACAGGGTGACATTGTAGTGTTGTGCATACAGCTCTTCAGCCGCCGACAACGTAAAGACGTTGCACAGCAACAGCATCAACATACAGCATCCCGTCCGAAAAACAGATAAATTTTTCTTCATGATTAGGACTGTAAAGTTTTAAACTGATCGAGGAAAGCAGCAGCACCGGGCCCGGATGTGCCAACATGATTCGGATGAATGGAATCAGGGTTTAGTTCATAGGCAGTTGAAAATTTAGGTTTCTATTCAGCTATTCGGTTTAAGTCGTTTCTTGTTTCTATTCCGCGCCGGCCGCCGGAGCGGGACGGCATTTCACGCCCGACATCTTCTCGATGATGTCCAGCACGTCATCGAGCGTATTGGACTTCAGGAAGTTGAAGTTATACAGCCGGTCGTCGTCGAGAGGCGCGACGGTCTCTATATCGACGCTGTAGATCTCCTCCACCTTGCGGATGATCTCGGCCACACGGACATCGGACATCGAGATCATGCCGTACTTGAGCAGCATCAGATACTCCACGTTGACCTCGGAGATGGAGATGTCGTGCGAAGCGGACGAATAGTAGATCTTCTGTCCCGGCTGCATGGTAATCATATTGTCGTTGTCGCCGAACTGGAGTTTGACCACGCCGCGTTCGAGCACGACCTCCGTATCGTCCGTATCCTTATACATCTTGACGTTGAACGAAGTGCCGACGACCTTGACCACCACCGTATTGGTCTTCACGAAAAACGGATGATCCCTGTCGGAAGCCACGTCGAAAAAGGCCTCTCCGTCGAGTTTCACCGTGCGGTCGTGCGGACTGAACGTCTTGCCGTAGCTCAGGGTCGATCCCTGCGCCAGCCAGACCTGCGTTCCGTCCAGCAGCCGGAGGGATTCGGGTTTGCGGCCGGTATTGGTGAACGTATAGTACGATTCCATGGCCGCCTTGTGCATGTCGTGGCCGACGAGGTAGCCGCCCACGACGAGTGCAACGCCCAGCATGGCGGCGGCGCTCCAGCCTGCCCAGCGTATGATCCGCGCACGCTTGGAGCGGTGCGGTGACGCATCCGCGTCGATACGGGCGTGCAGCGCCTTGAGCGATTTGAGGATCCGCTGCGGATCGTTCTCGACGGAATTCCGGTCGCGCACGCTCCACAAAGCCCGGATTTCGCAAAACTCGGCTTTGTTGGCTTCGGACTCGGAAATCCAGCTCAGAACGTCCTGTTCTTCGGCCGGAGTCGCGTTTCCCTCCAAATACTTATAAATAAGTTCGTTTTTCAAAATAATATTGGTTTAAGATTAGACTTCGGTTATACATGCGCTCCGGCCTTGGTCGCTCCGTATAACGGCAGTCAGCATCTTGCTCTCTACCAATAATACAAAGCTGGGCAACCCACCCCCTAATCCGAATGCGAAAAAATTTTGCAGAAAAAGACCCGATCCGGCTTACGCCCGACCGGAAGTCAGAGCAGTTTGTCGCGCAGATTCTTCAGCGCCAGATACATATGATTCTCGACCGTGCTGACCGTCAGCCCCAGCCGCTCGCCGATCTCCTTGTTCGACATGTTCTCGAAAAAGCGCATGCGGAAAATCTCCCGCCGCTTGTCGGGCAGCTCGTCCACCGCCTGCCGCAGCTGCTGCCGCATGTCGTTGTCATAGATTTTGGCAAGGATCGGATTCTTGTCCGGATCGTAATAATCGAACACCATCCGGTCGATCTGCGAACCGTACCACGAGCGGTACTCCGTGTCGCGCTTGTGCTTCCAGATGTAGTTGATCGCCCGGTTGTAGACAGCCTTCAGCAGGTACTTGTACAGCGGATCGTCCGTGGAAATCCGGTGGCGGTTTTTCCAGATATTGAAAAACACGTCCTGCACCACGTCTTCGGCCCACTGATCCCGGAGAAACATCCGGGCATACGACAGCATGGCCGGATAATACGCCAGATACAGCTCGTCGAAAGAGTCTGCATTCATCAATTGTTTGTCTAAATCGCTCATCGCCTGTTTTTGATTTTCGCGGAAAGATTCTTATCCCCTGAAATATTCATCGATTTTATTCGGATTTTCCGGATGCGAGACAGCGGTCGGGATATATTTCCACGATCGCAAAAATAGAAAATTATATTTAAAAGCAAGCCCTCTCCCGGCCGCGGAGAAACCGCCGCCGCAAAAAGCGCCCGCGAGACACAGCCGATAAAACACTCAGGACAAAGCATTTACCCAACTCCTCCTAATTCGTCCGCCGTACGGGTTTTTAGCGATTTATTCATGGAACCGCAACAGCCGGAAAGCTCCCCGCGCCGATCGTCGCCGCCTTTCCGCATCCGGATTGCACTCCGTACGCCATGAAAAAAGGGTCGCGCGGCGCAAGGCCGCACAACCCCGTATACCGGGCGTCACAGAAGCCGGAAACCGGCCGCCGGAATGCAGATTACCGCCCCGTCACGCGCATATACTTGGCAAGCGCCGTGCGGTAGGAGGCGCAGGCCGAAGTGAGGTCGTTGCGGCTCTGCGTGTAAAGCGTCTCGGCGTCGAGCAGGTCGGTGAGCGGCGCGGTTCCCGCCTTGTAAAAGTTCCGGTTCTGACGCAGGTTTTCGGCCGAGGACTCCACCGAACGCCGCATGAGCAGGATCTGCGCATAGGACTCCTGCACCTCGCTCCACGTCCGCTCGATCTCCACGGCAAGCATCTCCCGCGCCTGCAGTCGGTCGTTTTCGGCCTGCTGTTCCCTGATGCGGGCCTTTTTCAGCGCATGGGCCCCGCCCCACCACTCCGAAACAGGCACCGAAACCTGCGCGAAGACCATTCCGTCGTCCACGCTCTTGTCCGTCACATTGTAGTAGAGATACCCCGCGCCTATGCCTACCGTCGGCAGACGTTTGCCGCGCTCCATGCGTTTCTCATACTTCCGGGCTTCGACGTTCTTCTCCGCAAGCAGGTATTCGGTCCTGCGGTCGAGCGCCTCCTCGACCGGAACATAGTAGGCGGCGGGAGCCTCCGGTTCGCCGAACGCGGCATTCGCCACGTCGAATCCGCGCCAATCGACGCCGATATGCTGGGCCAGCAGCATTTTCGACACCTTCAGTCCGTTTTCGACTTTCAGGCGGTTCGACGCGATCTCCTGCTGCCGCAGCTCCACGCGCAGCAGGTCGTTGTTGGTCACCAGCCCGGCCTTCACCGAGAGTTCGACCTGACGGCGTATCTCGGCCAGCTGCCGCTCCACGGCATCGAGGGTCGAAAGGTTGTCACGGAGCGACACGACCTGCCAGAAACAGGCATCGGCCCGCTCGCGCACCTCGGCTTCGGTCTGCTGCAGCTGCAACCGTCCGACCTCCTCGCCCAGCCGGGCGAGCTTGTTGCCGGTGACGATCTTCAGTCCGGCGAACAGGGGCTGAACGGCCGTGACGGAGCCGATGATGCCGCGCTTGACCATCGAAACAGGCAGCGTCCCCATCTGCGGAACGGCGAAATCGGCCTGCACCAGTCCGTGCTGCGCCTGAAAGAGGCCGCCCGATGCGGAAATCTGCGGAAAGTAATTGGTGAACGCTTCGCGGTGCGTCTGCGACGCGGCGTCAAGGTCCAGCCTGCTGTTGCGGAGCGTGCGGTTGTGTTCGACGGCGGCGGCGCGGCACTCTTCGAGCGTTAGCGTCTGGGCCGCGGCAGGAGCCGCCGCAACGCATAAGAACAGAAATACTACGGCTTTTTTCATCACTTGTAGATTTTGGAATAGAGCACCGGAAGTATCGTAACGACGAGGATCAGCGAACCGATGCCTCCGGCAAAGATCGTAATACCCACGGGCGCCCAGAAGGTGCTTCCGCTCAGCATCATCGGCACGACGCCCACGGCGGTGGTGGCGGTGGTGAGGAAGATCGGCACCATACGCCGCTTGCCGGCGTCGTAGGCCGCCAGACGCCCCGACCAGTGGCATACCTTGCGTTTGTCTTCGGCATGCTGGTACATCAGAATCACGTTGCGGACGATCATGCCCAGCAGGGTGATGAAGCCCAGCACCGAGGTCAGTCCGATGGTGAAGTCGGCGATCCGCAGCCCCACCACCGCCCCGAACAGACAGAGCGACATCGAAGCCATGACCACCAGCGTAATGCCGAACTTGCGGAAATTGACCAGAATGAAGAAGAAGATGATGACCAGCGAAATGGTCAGTCCCGACGCGATCGGGGGAATCGTCTCCCAGTCGAATTCGTAGGCTCCGCCCAGCTCGGTCGCAATGCCGGCCGGAAGCGTCAGCTCCTTGTCGATCAGCTCGCTTATGCGCGAATTGACACGCATGGCGTTGGCGCCGCGTTTGAGGTCGGCGGTGACCGTCAGGCAGCGCATGCCGTTGCGGTGCACGATTTTGCTCTCGCTCCACGCCGGCCCGACGTCGGCGATCTGCCGCAGGGGTACGCTGACGCCGGGCACGGGCGAAGAGACATAGGTGTCCCCGACATCGGAGAGCGAGCGTTCGCCCCGGCGCACGTCGTTTTTGAGTACGACGGGCAGTTTGTAATCGCCCTCCCAGACGGCCCCTACGGGCACGTCTCCGGCGGCGAGGGCCAGATTGACGGCCGCCAGCGTCCGGGTGACGCCCAGCTGCGGCGCAGTGACGGGGTCGAGCCGCACATCGACGACCGCACGGGGATCCTCATAATCGGAGTGCACCCACATCAGTTCGGGCATCCGCCGCATGCGGTCCATCAGCCGGTCGCCCGCGGCGCGCAGCGAGTCGATGTCGCTGCCGTAGAAGCGGAATTCGAGCGACGGCACGTTCTGGTAGTCGAGCTGTTTGAATTTGACGTAGGCTTCGGGGAAACGGTCGGCCCATGCATCGGCATATCGGTCGAGGATATCCTCGGTATCGTCGATCGAGGTGGTATTGACGATGAACTGGGCATAGTTCTTACCCGCGATCTGCGGAGCGTAGCTCATCTGGAAACGCGGCGACGAACAACCCACGAACGAAGTGACGGACTTCACCCGCCCGTCGGCCCGCAGCATCCGGTAAACCGAATCGGCGACGGCTCCGGTCCGTTCCAGCGGGGTGTCGGGCCGCAGGTAGATCTCCACGGCGAACTGGTCGCGGTCGGCGAAGGGCACCATGCGGAGTTTCAGCTGCGTGGCCAGCACCAGCGAAACGGCCACCGAGGCAAGGCCCAGCGAAATCGTCAGCCACCCGTGACGGAAGGTCCACGCCAGCACCCGCCGGTAAACGTCGTGGACACGGTCGGTAACGCTCTTACGCCCCTCCTTGCGGGGCTGAACCGCCGGAATGATCACGATTTCGAGGAACGGAATCACCAGCACGGCCAGCAGCAGCGAAACCATCAGGTTGATGGTGATCGTCCACGGGAAATAGGTCAGGAAGTCGCGCATCATGCCCGTCATGGTGAACAGAATCGGGTAGAAAATCATGCAGATGCAGATCGTCGCCAGCAGCAGCGACGGGAAAAACTCCCTTGCGCTCTCGACGGCCGCATACCAGCGCGAGTGGCCGCGCCCGATGTAGTCGAGGTAGCCGTCGATCACCACGATCGAATTATCGACGATCATACCCAGCACGACGACCAGTGCCGCAAGGGTCACCGTATTGAGCGGAATGCCGCACAAATACATGACGCCCACCGAGATGAAGGTGGAGAGCGGAATCGTGACGGCCGCCACGACGGCCGACCGCAGCGGGAAGAGCAGCATCATGACCAGAATGATGATGGCCATGGCCACGAACAGGTCGCGCAGGAACGAGTGCACGGAGTCGCCGACGACCTTGGCCTGATCGGCGATGCGCTGCACCGCGACGTCGGACGGAAGCTCCTCCATGAAAGCGTGCAGCACCTCGTCCACTTCGCGGCCGTACTCCACGATATTGTATCCCCCGCGCATCTCCATCGAGAGGAGCACGCAGCGGTGGCCGTTGTTGCGGATATAGCTGTCCGGATCGTCGTATTCGCGCACGACGCGCGCAACGTCCTTCACACGCAGGACGTGGCCTTCGGGGTCGCTCCAGACGATCTGCTCCGCGACCTCGCGCTCCCCGGCCAGCGACGGCGCGATATGGATCGGCGTTTCGGTTTCGCCGTTGCTCACCGAGCCGCCCGCCGGGGTCAGCCCCTGCGAAGCCAGCGCCGCGGAGAGCACCTTCTCGCCGATGCCGTAGGCCGCCAGCCGGTCGTGATCGGCATATACCGAGATCTGCTCCTGCTGAACGCCGTAAGGCCGCAGGTTCGAGACCGACTCGATGCGGCGCAGGCGGTCGCTCAGGTCGTCCATGTAACCTTTCAGTTCGCGGTACGACCGCGTGTCCGATTCGAGGGTGATCAGCAGGGCCGAGGTGTCGCCGAAGTCGTCGTTCGTCACGAGCGCCGCGACGCCCGCGGGAAGCTGCATCTTGAACGCCGCAAGGCCGTGCTTGATCTTCGACCACACTTCGTCCTTGTCGTTCACGTCGTCGTTCAGCTCGACCATCACGTAACACATGCCGTTCTGCGAGGTGGAGGTGGTCTTCGAACGCTTCACCTCCTTGTAGGTCATCAGGAACTGTTCGAGCGGCTTGGCCAGCTGTTCTTCGACCTCTTCGCTCGTGGCGCCCGGATAAACGCCCACCACAACGCCCTGACGGATCGTATATTCGGGAAACTCCTGCTTGGGAATGTGAACCAGTCCGTAGATGCCGAAAACGAACAGGCAGCCCACGAGCAGGAAGGTGATGCGGAAGTTGCGCATCGACCACGATATGATATTGGCAGAGCGTCCCATCACCACACGACTTTACTGCCTTCGCCGATCTTCTGCATGCCGTCCACCACGATCCGGTCGCCGCTCCGGACGCCGTCCTCCAGCACGACAGCGTTGTTCACCAGACGGCCCGTCGTCACGGCCGTACGCACGGCCGAGTCGCCGCGCACGGTCCATACGAAACGGCTTCCGTCGCCCGCCTGCTGTACGGCGCGCACCGGAAGCGCGATCTGCTCGGCGGCACCCGCAGGCGAAACCTCCACGCGGCAGACCATGCCCGGCAGCAGCTCGCCCCCGGCGTTGGCCAGCGCGGCCCGCACGTCGTAGGTGTGCGCCGCAGGATTGGCCACGGCACCCTTTTCGATCTTTCCGGCCTGAAACGTGCGGTCGCCGAGCGCCGGAACGGTTATCCGCATGCGGCTGTCGGCGCCGATCGCGGCGATCTCCTGTTCGGGGACGGAGAAGCGCACCTTGACGGTTCCGATTTGCAGCAGGTTCATCACCGGAACGCCCGGCAGCACCGTCTCGCCGGCCGAAGCCCGCCGCTCGCCGACCACACCGTCGAACGGAGCGTACAGCGCGCAATCGCTCAGGTTCTTCTTGGCGATTTCGAAAAGCGACTCGGCCTGACGGAGCCGGGTCTGCGCTTCGACCCATTTGATTTCGGGCAGACTTTGGGCCTCGTACAGCTGGCGGAGACGCCCGCAGGCGTCTTCGGCCTGCTCCAGCGACGCCCGCGCGGCGTCGAAGGTCTGCCGGGCCGAAGTAGAATCGAGTTCGGCCAGCAGCTGCCCTTTCCGCACGCGCTGTCCTTCGTCGGCCAGCGTGCGGGCGACAGTCCCGGCGACGGGAAAACTCAGGGATGCCGAAGCCTCCTCCTCGACCGAACCTACGTACACGGCCGCGCCGAAGCCGGCCGACGGCGCGGCGACGATCGTCGTCACCCGCAGCGGATCGGCCGTCCGGGTGTTTTTCGGAGAAGAACAGCCCGCCGCAATGAGCAGCAAGGCCCAGAAAATCGTTCGTTTCATTGGTTTACAGTTTTTCGATGCAAAGTTCCCTTTTTGCGGAGCGGCAGAAAAGGCCGCCGTGTCGGCTAAACTCGTCGATTCGTTCGATTTTGAACCTTTCGGCGAATATCGACCGGCAAATTGTTATATTTGTACGAAAAATCCACGACAAAATGAACGAAAAGGATATCCAGAGCTTTTCGCTCGCCACGCTGATCGACGTCTGCGGCCGCCGTCCCGGAGACATCTGCTACGACGGCTGTCTGATCGCGTCGCGCGTCAACGTGCAGGACGAAATCGACATCGACCTGTTCCGCTATCCGACGCGCATCGACGCCTTCGTCATCCTGCTCTGTTCCAAAGGTTCGGGAACCTTCACCTCGAACCTGACGCGGCATACGCTCACGGAGAATTCGATCTTCGTACACCTGCCGGGGTCGATCATCCAAGCCGAATCGACCGAGGAGATCGCGCTGCACGCCGTGATCTGCGAAGAGGAGTTCATCAGGCGCATCAACATAGACATCAGGCTGCTCTCGCAGCTGTTCCTGCACGTGGAGAAGCAGCCCTGTCTCAAACTCGACGAAAAGGAGTGGACGGGAATCACCCGGTCGTTCGAGGAACTCGGCGCCGAGGGTACGGAGATGCCGGCGGACGTCTATTCCGCCGAGGTCATACGTTCGATCATCCGGACGCTGGCCTACAAGGTGTGCCGCGTCATCGGACGTCACATCGAAACGAGCGGAGAGCGGCAGATCTCGGCGCGCAGCCGCAACGACGAGTATTTCAGCCAGTTCATGAATATTCTGGGCAAACACTACACGCAGGAGCGATCGGTGGGCTTCTATGCCGGACAGCTGAACCTGACGCCCAAATACCTGACGACGCTCATCCGCAAGACCAGCGGCCGGACGGCCGTCGAGTGGATCGACGACTACGTCGTGCTCGAAGCCAAGAACCTGCTGAAATACTCCACGATGAGCATTCAGGAGATCGCCTATTACCTGAATTTTTCCAACCAGTCGTTCTTCGGCAAATACTTCAAGAGCCATACGGGCATGACGCCTTCGGCCTACCGGATCGGCAGGTAGCCGCCGGTCGGGCATGCCGCCCCTTATCCCCGCGTCCGATACTGATTCGGCGTGCAGCCGGCATGCCGTCTGAAGAAGCGGACGAAATGCTGCGGATACTGGAATCCCAGTTCGCCGGCCACCTGCCCGATCGTCTTGTCCGGGTCGAGCAGGCTCTCTTTCGCCGCGTCGATCATCTTCAGTTGGATATACTCCTGCGCCGATTTTCCGGTCTCCTTTTTGACCAGATCGCCGAAATAGTTGGGCGAAAGGCATATCTTGTCGGCGAAATAGCGCACCGACGGCAGTCCCTCCCTCGCGGCGACGCCCTCCGAGAGGTAATCGTCCAGCAGTCGTTCGAAACGGGCCAGAGCATCGAGGTTCAGGTCTTCGCGCGTGACGAACTGGCGTTCGTAAAAACGCATGCAATAGTCCAGCAGCAGCTCGATATTGGTGGCGATAAGCCCCTTCGAATGCTTGTCGATGGCGTGCCGCAGCTCCATTTCGATCTTTTTCAGGCAGTCGAGCACGATCGTCCGCTCCTCTTCCGACAGGTGCAGGGCTTCGTTGGCTTCGTAAGAGAAGAAGGTGTATTTCCTGATTTTCCGTCCGAGCGACGTGCCGCGGATGAAGTCGGGATGAAACAGCAGTCCGACGGACTTCGTGGGAATCCCTTCGATATCGGTATAGCCGACGGTCTGTCCCGGAGCGATGCTGACCACGGTCTGGTCGTCGAAATCATACCCCGTCTTCCCGTAGTTGATTCGGCAGCCCCGCGTCTCCTTGAGGAAAACCGAGTAGAATCCCATCGTCATCCGGTAGTTTCCCTGACTTTCGGCCGTGTCGAACCGGACCACGCCCACCAGCGGGTGGCGGGTCTCGAATCCGAAGAGTTTGTTGTAGCGGTCGATCGTATCGATCTTCAGAATTTCGTCCATACAGCTCGGTTTTTCCATACGCAAAGATAGCGCTTTTTCCCGTACGCGGTGCGGGCGTCGGTGCGAAACAGTAATCGGGGTAACTTTATCCGTAATCGGGGTAGCCGGCTGTCAGACAGCAGATTCGCTTCAGCTTCAAAAACCGTAATCCGGGTAATTTCATCCGTAATCCGGATACCGGCCCGAAGCGTTTCGGCAAGTAATTTTGCAACGTGGAAATCACCGATAAAAAAATATGAAACGGATTCTAATTTTAACGACAACACTTATTATGATGCACAACATCTCCTCCGCACAAACGGATGCGGACAATTTCTACCGAAGCGATGCGGTAACCGCAGAAAAGGTATCCTTCCCGAACCAGTACAAAATGAAGGTCGGCGCCAACCTCTTCCGGCCCAAGGAGATGAAACCGGGCGAAAAACGTCCCGCAATCATCGTCGGCCACCCGATGGGAGCCGTCAAGGAGCAGGCTGCGAACCTCTATGCGATCAAAATGGCCGAACGCGGATTCGTCACGCTCGCCATCGACCTGTCATTCTGGGGCGACAGCGAGGGAGAGCCGCGCAACACGGTCTCCCCGGAGATATACGCCGAGGATTTCAGCGCGGCGGCGGATTTCCTCGGAACGCGGGAGTTCGTCGAGCGCAGCGGCATCGGCGCAATCGGAATCTGCGGCAGCGGAAGTTTCGCCGTAAGCGCGGCGAAGATCGATCCCCGGCTGAAAGCCGTCGCCACGGTGAGCATGTACGACATGGGCGCAGCCAGCCGCAGCGGACTGAAAAACGCCCTGACACTTGAGCAGCGGAAGCGGATACTGGCCGAAGCGGCGGAACAGCGCTACGCGGAGTTTACGGGCGGGGAAACCGCATACACCGGCGGCACGGCAGACGAGCTGACGGAAAACTCCACCCCGGTCGAGCGGGAATTCTACGCCTTCTACCGCACGCCGCGCGGAGAGTTCACGCCCGAAGGGGCGACGCACCGGACGACCACGCACCCCACGCTCGCAAGCAACGTGAAGTTCATGAACTTCTACCCCTTCAACGACATCGAGACCATCTCGCCGCGTCCGCTGCTCTTCATCGTCGGGGAAAACGCCCATTCGCGCGAATTCAGCGAGGACGCCTTCAGACGGGCCGCCGAGCCGAAAGAGCTGTATGTCGTACCGGGCGCGGGGCACGTCGATCTCTACGACCGCACGGGGCTGATCCCGTTCGACAAGCTGGAAGAGTTCTTCGGAAACAGCCTGAAATAAGACGGAACGACCATGAAAAAACGGCTCGCATACAGTCCGGGAAGACTGGTTGCAATCCTGACCTTCGGCGTCTTCGGCATCATCAACACCGAAATGGGCGTCGTCGGGATTATCCCGCAGATCGCCGAAACTTTCGGGGTGACGGTTCCGCAGGCGGGGTGGACGGTGGGCGTCTTCGCGCTTATCGTCGCCGTCTCGGCCCCGGTGATGCCGCTGTTGTTTTCGGGCACCGACCGCCGGACCGGCTCCGTAGTCTTCGCCTACGACCTCAATCCGCGCTACGGGGAGCAGCTGCCCTCCGTACGGCTGACCGGACTGGCCCCCGATCTGCGCTACCGCATCCGCGAAATAAACCTCATGCCGGGGCAGAATCCGCGTATCGAGCACAACGACCGCGTC
>ENA-OZDX01000820-OZDX01000820.1-human-gut-metagenome-genome-assembly--contig:-NODE-820-length-13191-cov-8.331608_pt1 | contig 13191 bp, 10 predicted proteins | sample MGYA00245062_ERZ653597 | MGnify/ENA primary metagenome ERZ653597 (study PRJEB26926, sample SAMN06165186) | human gut metagenome | biome: ENVO:00009003; feature: ENVO:2100002; material: ENVO:00002003...
AGGCAATCTGGAATGAATTTTGGCTACGTTACTGAGAACGGAGTGAACAGTAACATTTTCCTTACTGTTTGCTGCTGATATCATGCAAAGCGTGTTGCCGGACACGAAGTAAACAGTAAAAATCTATCCTGTTCTTTCCTATTAAATATCTGTTTCCAGATATGGAATATTCCGTAATATTATACGCTAATGGTCTGGAAAAGACAATATGAAAGTTTACCAATGATTACCTTATTTGCAGTTGAAAATTCAGCTATTTCGGGATATAATAGAAAAAGTGATTTTTATCAAGAGGAGAGAAAAAATGGCAGAATATAAACTTCTTAAAACAGAAGGCCGTGCCAAGCGTGCAGAGTTTCATACAGTGCATGGTACGATCCAGACTCCTGTTTTTATGAATGTGGGAACGATCGGTGCGATTAAAGGCGCTGTATCCACCATGGATTTACAGCAGATCGGAACACAGGTAGAATTATCAAATACTTATCATCTTCATGTGCGTCCGGGTGATAAAATAGTAAAGCAGTTAGGCGGCCTTCATAAATTTATGGTATGGGACAAACCAATCCTTACAGACTCAGGCGGATTCCAGGTATTTTCCCTTGCAAAGCTGAGAAAGATCAAAGAAGAGGGGGTTTATTTTAATTCCCATATTGACGGGCATAAGATCTTTATGGGACCGGAAGAGAGTATGCAGATCCAATCCAATCTTGCCTCCACCATTGCCATGGCATTTGATGAATGTCCCAGCAGTGTGGCTGACAGGGATTATGTGCAGAAATCTGTAGACAGGACCACAAGATGGCTTGCCCGCTGTAAAGCGGAAATGGCGAGACTGAACAGTCTGCCGGATACCATTAACAAAGAACAGCTTCTGTTTGGAATCAACCAGGGTGCTGTTTATGAAGATATCCGCATTGAGCATGCCAAAGCGATCTCTGAAATGGATCTGGATGGCTATGCTGTCGGCGGTCTGGCAGTTGGAGAAACCCATGAAGAGATGTACAGGATCCTGGATGCGGTAGTCCCTTATCTTCCTCAGAACAAACCTACTTACCTGATGGGCGTGGGAACACCGGCAAATATCCTGGAAGGTGTTGAACGTGGAATTGATTTCTTTGACTGCGTATATCCAAGCCGTAACGGCCGCCATGGACATGTATATACCAATCATGGAAAGATGAATCTGTTCAATGCAAAATATGAACTGGACACACGTCCTATCGAAGAAGGCTGCCAGTGTCCTGCATGCCAGCATTACAGCAGAGCCTATATCCGTCATCTTCTGAAAGCAAAGGAAATGCTGGGAATGCGTCTCTGTGTACTTCACAATCTGTATTTCTATAATCATATGATGGAAGAGATCCGTGATGCTCTTGATGCAGGAAACTTCGCAGAATATAAGAAAATGCGGCTGGAAGGCTTTGAAGAGGGCAAAATAAACTCGAAAAGATAATCTGTATATAAAATAATTATTAAATATGCCAAAAACTCTTGAAGTAAAGCGTTTTTTTGTGTATGATGTGTAGTGACGCTTTAATCAGATTGTTCTGCATGAAAACAAGATTTCATACAGAAGGTAACGGAGATTATAAGTGGATCGCAAAGCAGCTCTTCAGTATGAGCAGCCGTCAGGACGGTCTGTGAATACATGATGGACTGCAAATATGCAGAATAACAGGAAAAGTTACAGGAGGAATCAAAATGAACGCATCAAGCGGAATGGGTATGGTTGGCGCTATTGTCTGGATGGTAGTACTGTTCGGAATTATGTACTTCTTAATGCTTCGCCCTCAGAAAAAAGAGCAGAAGAGACTTCAGGCAATGTTAAATGACATGGAGGTTGGCGACAGCATTGTTACTACCGGCGGCTTTTATGGAGTTGTCATTGATATGACAGAAGAAGACGTGATCGTAGAATTCGGTAATAACAAAAACTGCCGTATTCCAATGAGAAAACAGGCAATCGCTGAAGTTGAGAAAGCCGGAAGCGCTGCCGAATAATGAAAGAGATATGAAAAAAGCGGAACCTATAGTCAGTGATGGCTGTGGTTCTGTTTTTTTATTTTTACAGTAAAATCTCTGGAAAACAGCACTTTTGTATTTTTTCACTTTAATAGGTTGAAATCTGTCGGAAAGTGCGTTATTATAATAACAATTACGCAATTAGAGTATTTTTGGAGGAAATTATTATGGATTATAAGATTGCATTGATCCCCGGCGACGGAATCGGACCGGAAATCGTAAGAGAAGCAAAGAAAGTACTGGACAAGGTATGCGAGAAATATGGACACAGCTTTTCCTATTCAGAAGTTCTGTTAGGCGGCGCATCCATCGATGTACACGGCGTACCCCTTACTGATGAGGCAATTGCCACTGCCAAATCATCAGACGCCGTACTGATGGGCTCTATTGGCGGAGATGCAAAAACTTCTCCATGGTATAAGCTTGAGCCGTCCAAACGCCCGGAAGCAGGACTTCTTGCAATCCGTAAGGCATTAAATCTTTTTGCAAACTTAAGACCGGCTTACCTTTACAATGAGCTGAGAAAAGCCTGCCCTCTCCGCGATGAGATCATCGGAGACGGATTTGACATGATCATTGTACGTGAGCTTACAGGCGGTCTGTATTTCGGAGAACGTCAGACTATTGAAGAGAATGGTGTGAAGAAAGCAATTGATACACTTTCCTATAATGAAAACGAAATCCGCCGTATTGCCATCAAAGCATTTGAGATCGCACGTAAGAGAAGAAATAAAGTAACAAGCGTAGATAAGGCAAATGTTCTGGATTCTTCCAGACTCTGGAGAAAAGTGGTAGAGGAAGTTGCCAAAGACTATCCGGATGTTACCTTAGAGCATATGCTGGTTGACAACTGCGCAATGCAGCTTGTACGTGATCCAAAACAGTTCGATGTTATCCTGACAGAGAATATGTTCGGAGATATCCTTTCAGACGAGGCAAGTATGGTAACAGGCTCCATCGGAATGCTTTCATCTGCAAGCTTAAATGAGACAAAATTCGGTCTCTATGAGCCAAGCCATGGTTCTGCACCTGATATTGCAGGACAGGATAAGGCAAACCCTATCGCAACCATTCTTTCCGCAGCAATGATGCTCCGCTTCTCCCTTGATATGGATAAAGAAGCAGATGCAGTGGAAGCAGCAGTGCAGAAAGTCCTGACAGAGGGATACCGCACAGGCGATATCATGTCAGAGGGATGCAAACTTGTAGGAACAAAAGAAATGGGCAATCTGATCGCAGCAGCTCTGTAAGAATTGATATTAAGAGGATTCAGCCGGCGCAGGCAGATTACGGAGTCAGGAATTTCGGTTGAATCATTAAAAATAAATAAAACAGTAAGAAAAGAGGAAATAAAACAATGAGAAGTGATGCAGTAAAAACAGGCACACAGCAGGCACCTCACCGTTCCCTGTTTAATGCTCTTGGAATGACAAAAGAAGAAATGGACAGACCTCTGGTAGGTATCGTAAGTTCTTACAATGAAATCGTACCGGGTCATATGAACCTTGACAAGATCACACAGGCAGTTAAGCTTGGTGTGGCAATGGCAGGCGGTACACCTGTTATGTTCCCGGCAATCGCAGTATGTGACGGTATTGCAATGGGACACGTTGGAATGAAATATTCTCTGGTCACCAGAGACCTGATCGCAGATTCCACAGAAGCAATGGCAATGGCACATCAGTTTGATGCACTGGTAATGATTCCAAACTGTGACAAGAACGTACCCGGACTTCTGATGGCAGCAGCCAGACTGAATGTTCCTACTGTATTCGTAAGCGGCGGTCCAATGCTTGCCGGACATCTGAACGGACACAAGACAAGCCTTTCCAGTATGTTTGAGGCAGTAGGTGCTTACGCAGCAGGCAAGCTTGATGAGGACGGACTGACAGAATGCGAAATGAAGACATGTCCTACATGCGGATCCTGTTCCGGTATGTACACAGCAAACTCCATGAACTGTCTGACAGAGGTTCTTGGTATGGGTCTGAAAGGAAACGGAACCATCCCTGCTGTATATTCCGAGCGTATCCGTCTTGCAAAACATGCAGGTATGCAGGTTATGGAAATGTACAGAAAGAACATCCGTCCAAGAGATATCATGACAAAGGAAGCAATCCTCAATGCCCTGACAGTAGACATGGCACTTGGATGCTCCACAAACAGTATGCTTCATCTTCCGGCTATCGCTCATGAGATCGGAATGGACTTTGATATCAGTTTTGCAAACGAGATCAGCGCAAAGACTCCAAACCTCTGTCACCTTGCACCTGCAGGCCCGACATACATGGAAGACCTGAACGAAGCTGGCGGTGTATATGCAGTTATGAACGAACTGAATAAGAAGGGACTTCTTCATACTGAGTGCATGACAGTTACAGGCAAGACAGTAGGCGAGAACATCAAAGACTGTGTAAACTTAAATCCTGAAGTTATCAGACCGATCGACAATCCATACAGCCAGACAGGCGGACTTGCAGTTCTCAAGGGTAACCTTGCACCGGACGGCGGTGTTGTAAAACGTTCTGCAGTTGTAGAAGAGATGATGGTCCATGAAGGACCTGCAAGAGTCTTTGACTGCGAGGAAGACGCAATCGCAGCTATCAAAGGCGGCAAGATCGTAGAGGGTGATGTAGTAGTTATCCGTTACGAAGGACCGAAAGGCGGCCCTGGTATGAGAGAGATGCTGAACCCTACATCTGCAATCGCAGGTATGGGACTGGGATCTTCTGTAGCCCTGATCACAGACGGACGTTTCAGCGGTGCATCCAGAGGAGCATCCATCGGACACGTATCACCGGAAGCAGCAGTCGGCGGACCAATCGCACTTGTTGAAGAAGGAGATATCATCAGCATCAACATTCCGGAACTGAAACTGGAGATCAAGGTTTCTGATGAAGAAATGCAGGCAAGAAAAGCAAAATGGCAACCTCGTGAGCCAAAGGTAACAACAGGATATCTTGCAAGATATGCTGCCATGGTAACCTCCGGAAACAGAGGAGCGATCCTTGAGGTACCAAAAGCCAGATAAAATTGCCATTAAAAATACAAAAAACCTTCGAAGTAAGGAGGAAAGACAAAATGCAGCTTACAGGTGCTGAAATTATCGTTGAATGTTTAAAAGAGCAGGGTGTTGACACTGTTTTCGGATATCCGGGCGGTGCCATCCTGAATGTATATGATGCTCTCTATGAATATAAAGACCAGATCACACATGTGCTGACCTCCCATGAACAGGGAGCTTCCCATGCAGCAGACGGATACGCAAGAGCAACCGGTAAGGTCGGTGTATGTTTTGCAACTTCCGGACCTGGTGCAACCAATCTGGTAACAGGAATTGCTACCGCATATATGGATTCTGTACCTATGGTAGCTATCACATGTAATGTAGGAACCCCGCTTCTTGGAAAGGACTCTTTCCAGGAGGTGGATATTACCGGTATTGTAATGCCTATTACAAAACACAGTATTATTGTAAAAGATATCACAACTCTGGCAGATACTGTCCGCAGAGCGTTTTATATTGCAAAGAGCGGTCGTCCTGGTCCTGTTCTTGTGGATGTGACAAAGGATGTAACAGGTGCGAAATATGAATATACTTCATGTGCTCCTGTAGAGGTGACACCAAAAGTGGACACCATTAAGGATGAGGATATTGCAGAAGCAGTCAGAATGATCAAAGATGCACAGAAACCGTTTATTTTTACAGGCGGTGGTACGATTATCTCAGAAGCATCTAAAGAAGTGACAGAGCTGGCTCACAGGATTGATGCTCCGGTATGTGACAGTCTTATGGGAAAAGGCGGATTCTCCGGTGAAGATTCTTTATATACAGGAATGCTGGGAATGCATGGAACAAAAGCTTCTAATCTGGGAGTTTCCGAATGCGATCTCCTGATCGTACTGGGAGCCAGATTCAGTGACCGTGTCACAGGTAATACAAAGACCTTTGCAAAGAACGCAAAAATCCTTCAGATAGATGTAGATGCAGCAGAGATCAATAAAAATATTGTAGTAGATGCAAGCGTAGTAGGAGATGAGAAAGAAGTTCTCAAACGTATTCTGGCAGAGGTTCCGGAAATGAGACATCCGGAATGGACTGCACATATCAGTGAACTGAAGGAAAAATATCCGTTAAGATATGATCACTCCCAACTTACAGGCCCATACATTATTGAAAAGCTGTACGAACTGACAAAAGGAGATGCCATCATCACAACAGAGGTTGGACAGAACCAGATGTGGGCAGCTCAGTATTTCAAATACAAAGAGCCAAGAACCTTCCTTTCTTCCGGTGGCCTGGGAACTATGGGATATGGACTTGGTGCAGCAATTGGTGCCAAGATGGGAAGACCGGACAAGACAGTGGTAAACATTGCAGGTGACGGATGCTTCCGTATGAATATGAATGAGATTGCAACAGCAGTCCGCTGTGGCAGACCTTTAATTGAAATCGTATTGAACAATCATGTACTGGGAATGGTACGTCAGTGGCAGACCTTGTTCTATGACCACAGATATTCCCATACAATTTTAAATGATGCAGTAGATTTTGTGAAGCTGGCAGAAGCCATGGGAGCAAAAGCAATCCGTATCACAAAGATGGAAGAGGTAGAGCCTGCATTAAAAGAGGCTCTGGCATGTCCGGGACCTATCGTACTTGACTGTATGATCGATCAGGATCTCAGCGTATTCCCGATGGTACCGGCAGGCGCAAGCATTGATGATATTTTTGACGAGGAGGATTTAAGTAATCAATAATATTGATATTAGTGATTAAATGTGTTAAAATGTGCTCATGGAGGTATTGCTATGAACACATCGAATATCACTAATTATAAACCAAAAGATTTTGCTGAATTATTAGGTGTCTCTGTGAAAACATTACAGCGTTGGGACAGGGAAGGAACGCTAAAAGCAAATCGAACTCCAACTGACAGGCGTTATTATACTTACAACCAATATCTTCAATTCAAAGGCATAAATACAGAGAATGATACTCGACAAGTTGTTATTTATGCAAGAGTTTCTACAAGAGATCAAAAGGATGATTTACAGGATCAGGTATCGTTTTTACGTCAATTCTGTAATGCCAGAGGAATGATTGTAGACCAATGTATTGAAGAGTATGGCAGTGGTTTAAACTATAACCGCAAAAAGTGGAATCAGCTGTTAGATGAAGTAATGGAACAAAAAATTAAAACCATTCTGGTTACACATAAAGACAGATTTATCAGATTTGGATATGACTGGTTTGAAAAATTCTGTATGAAGTTCAACACAACTATAGTGATAGTGAACAATGAAGAACTATCACCGAAAGAAGAACTTGTACAGGATATTGTATCTATACTTCATGTTTTTTCCTGCAGATTGTACGGACTTCGTAAGTATAAAAAACAAATAGAAAGGGATGAAGAGATTGCTAAAGAGCTTCAAGACGGAAATCAACCCAACTGAAGAACAGAAAGCCCGGATCAGCAGGACGATAGGCACTTGCCGATATGTCTATAACTTCTACCTTGGTCACAACAAAGCCCTGCATGATAATGGTGAAAAGTTTATGACTGGTAAGGACTTTAGTCTATGGCTTAACAACGAATACATTCCAAATAATCCTGACAAAACATGGATCAGGGAAGTGTATTCAAAAGCCGTAAAAAAGTCTATCGAAGATGGATGTACTGCTTTTACAAGATTTTTTAAACATCAGAGTGATTTTCCTAAATTTAAAAAGAAAGGTAAATCTGATGTGAAAATGTATTTCGTCAGAAATAACCCAAAGGATTGTCAATGCGAAAGGCACAGACTTAAGATCCCAACCTTGGGATGGGTCCGCATCAAAGAAAAAGGATATATCCCAACAACAAAGGATGGATATATGATCAAAAGTGGTACAGTGTCTGTTAAGGCTGGCAGATTTTATGTTTCTGTTCTTGTAGAGATTCCTGATATCAATATCGACAATAACTCAAACGAGGGAATCGGTATAGACCTTGGACTAAAAGATTTTGCCATTGTTTCAAATGGAAAGACATACAGGAACATCAACAAATCGGCAGGATTAAAGAAACTTGAAAAACAACTGATCCGGGAACAGAGAAGTCTTTCCCGAAAGTATGAAAATTTAAAGAAAGGAGAGTCCACTCAAAGAGCAAATATACAGAAACAAAAGCTTAAGGTACAAAAACTTCATCATAAAATGGATAATATCCGTACTGATTACATTAACAAGACGATCGCTGAGATAGTGAAAACCAAACCATCTTACATAACGATTGAAGATTTAAATGTAAAAGGAATGATGAAAAACAGGTGTCTTTCAAAAGCTGTTGCATCTCAGAAGTTTTATGAATTTAGAACAAGGCTTAAAGCCAAGTGTGATGAAAACGGCATTGAATTAAGGGTAGCAGATAGATTTTATCCGTCTTCAAAGACCTGTCACCATTGTGGTTCTGTCAAAAAAAATTTAAAGCTTTCAGATAGAATTTACAGATGTGAATGTGGCTATGTTGCAGACAGGGACTTCAATGCGGCACTTAATTTAAAAGATGCTAAAACTTACAAGATTGCATGATTAAAAGCAAATGTAAGTATGTACCGAAGGCTGTTTCGGGAATTAACGACTGTGGAGTGTACAAGAACCTGTGAGTAGCGTATTGTTTGCAATCGTCAAAACATACACAATGAAGCAGTAAGAAGTATTCGTGAGAACTTCAATTTCTCGATGCGTTTGAGTATATTTAAACACATTTGGAGTGGCAGGATATGAAAAACAATGAGCAGAGTGTATAATTTTTCCGCAGGACCGGCCGTATTGCCGGAAGAGGTACTGAAAGAAGTAGCAGAGGAGATGATGGACTATCAGGGATCCGGTATGTCTGTAATGGAAATGAGCCACAGAAGTGCTGATTTCCAGAAGATTATTGACGAGGCAGAGCAGGATCTTCGTGATCTGATGAAGATTCCGGATAACTATAAAGTATTATTCCTTCAGGGCGGAGCTTCCCAGCAGTTTGCAGCAATCCCTATGAACCTTATGAAGAACAAGGTTGCTGATTACATTGTAACAGGACAGTGGGCAAAGAAAGCATACCAGGAAGCACAGAAATATGGAAAAGCAAACAAGATCGCTTCTTCCGAGGATAAGACTTTCTCCTATATTCCTGACTGCAGCGACCTTCCGATCAGCCCGGATGCAGACTATGTATACATTTGTGAAAACAACACAATTTACGGAACAAAATTCAAGAAGCTTCCTAACACAAAAGGAAAAACTCTGGTAGCAGATGTTTCCTCCTGCTTCTTATCCGAGCCTGTTGATGTATCCAAATATGGAATCATCTATGGCGGTGTACAGAAGAATATCGGACCTGCAGGTATGGTAATCTCCATTATCCGCGAAGATCTGATCACAGATGATGTTCTGGAAGGAACACCTACTATGCTGAAATTCAAAACACAGGCAGACGCAGGTTCTCTTTACAATACTCCAAACTGCTACTGCATCTATGTATGCGGTAAGGTCTTCAAATGGCTGAAGAAAATGGGCGGCCTGGAAGAAATGCAGAGACGTAACATTGAGAAAGCGAAAATCCTCTATGATTTCCTTGATCAGAGCAAGCTTTTCAAAGGAACTGTTGTGCCGGAAGACCGTTCTCTCATGAATGTACCTTTCGTAACAGGTGACAAGGACATGGATGCCAAATTTGTAAAAGAAGCAAAAGAGGCAGGATTTGTAAACTTAAAGGGACATCGTACAGTGGGCGGTATGCGTGCAAGTATCTACAATGCTATGCCAAAAGAAGGGGTGGAAGCACTGGTTGCTTTCATGAAGAAGTTTGAGGAGGAAAATGCATAATGTTTCAGTATCATTGCCTGAATCCCATTGCAGAAAAAGGTCTGGGATTATTTGATGAAGAATATAAGAAAAGCGAAGATCTGCAGGAGTGTGATGCAGTCCTTGTAAGAAGCGCAAAAATGCATGACATGGAGCTTCCTGAGAGCGTGAAGGTAATCGCACGTGCAGGTGCAGGTGTCAACAATATTCCTGTAAAGGACTGTGCAGAAAAAGGTGTGGTAGTATTCAATACACCGGGCGCCAATGCAAACGGTGTGAAGGAGCTTGTACTTGCAGGTATGCTTCTTGCTTCCCGCGATATCGTAGGCGGTATCGAATGGGTTGCCAAAGAGAAAGATCAGGAAGACATCGATAAACTTGCTGAGAAACAGAAAAAACAGTTCGCAGGATGCGAGATCATGGGCAAGAAACTGGGTATCATCGGTCTTGGTGCCATCGGAGCAATGGTGGCAAACGCTGCTTCTGCACTTGGAATGGAAGTATACGGATATGACCCATATATTTCTATTGATGCTGCATGGAATCTTTCACGCACCATCAAGCACATCAAGAGCCTGGATGAGATTTATTCCCAGTGTGATTACATCACCATCCATGTGCCTCTTCTTGACAGCACAAAAGAGATGATCAACAAAGAAGCATTAGACAAGATGAAAGACGGCGTAGTACTTCTGAACTTTGCCCGCGATCTTCTGGTTGATGAAGATGCTCTGATCGAAGCATTAGATAGCGGAAAAGTAAAGAAATATGTGACAGACTTTGCAAACCATACAGTAGCAGGACACAAAGGAATCCTGGTAACTCCACACCTTGGAGCATCCACAGAGGAATCCGAAGAGAACTGTGCGGTAATGGCAGTGAAAGAAGTAAGAGATTTCCTTGAAAACGGAAATATCAAAAACTCTGTAAACTTCCCAAACTGTGATATGGGAACCTGCGTGGCAGTAGGACGTATTGCCATCTGCCACAAAAATATCCCGAACATGATCAGTCAGTTCACCAAGATCCTTGGTGCAGAAGGTCTGAACATCGCAGATATGACAAACAAGAGCAAAGGCGAATATGCTTATACTCTCATTGATCTGGAAAGCGCAGCATCCAGAGAAGCACTGGATGAGCTGAAAGCAATTGAAGGTGTTTCCAGAGTACGTGTGGTAAAATAAGAAACACTGATCTGAAAAAGTAATAAAAAATCTCCTGTGATGCAGCTGCAATCACAGGAGATTTTTTATTACTTTACTATAAACTAGAGACGACTATGAGAAAAAGTCTGTAAATAAGATTCTTCTATGATATGCAAGGGTGGCAAGCCTGAAAATCAGGCTTCTCACCCTTGTTTTATATATAACAGTTGTTGAATGGCATGTCAAGAGCAGGCGGTTTTCCGCCCGTCTTATTCGCCCGTTTATTCGTTACTCTGGGAGGCGTCCTTCGTACATAATACTCAGTTCACCATACACCTGTGCCCAGTTGCGGATCGTACTGGTCCATTTCTTTGTAGCTTCAAATGTGGCAAGATACAGTGCCTTTAATAGAGCTGTATCGCTTGGAAATACGCTTCTCTGGCGATTCAGTTTCCGGTAGGTAGAATTCAGGGATTCAATAGCATTTGTAGTATAAATCACCGTTCTGACCGTCGTTGAAAATTTAAAGATCGGTGAGATTGCGTCCCAGTTATCCTTCCAGCGCTTCATGGAATTCGGATATTTCGGTGTCCATTTTTCTGTTACACGCTCTAAGGCTGCCAGAGCTTTCTTTTCATCTGTGGCCTGATAAATGGTTTTCAGATCCGTAGCGAAGGCTTTTCTGTCTTTATCCGGGACATATTTCAACGTGTTCCTTACCTGGTGTACAATACAGCGCTGGTATTCCGTCTTTGGAAAAGCTGCTGCGATCGCTTCTTTGATTCCGGTTAAACCATCGGCACAGATGATTAATACATCTTTGACACCACGATTTTTCAGTTCATTCATAACGGAAAGCCAGTATTTTGCGCTTTCGTTATCGCCAACACTGATGGTTAAAACTTCTTTTTTCCCTTCCGTGTTGATTCCCAGAATCACGTAAGCAGCAAGCTTTCGGATCACGCCATTATCCCTTACAGAATAATGGATTGCATCAATGTAGAGAATGGGATAGACCTCGTCCAGTGGCCGGTTCTGCCAGTCTTCGATCTGTGGCAGGATCTTATCAGTCACATCAGAAATAAAGCTTTCAGAAGTTTCAAAGCCATAAATATCTTCGATGGTTTCGGAAATCTGCCGGGTAGTCATTCCTTTGGCATACATGGAAATGATCTTCTGGTCAATATCTGAAATATCTTTCTGACGTTTTTTTACAACCTGTGGTTCAAACGTTGATTTGCGATCCTGTGGCACTTCGATTTCCATCGAGCCATACCGGCTGTTGACCTGTTTCCGCTTATAACCATTGCGATAATCATCATTATCTGAGCGTTCGGATTTTTCGTAACCAAGATGATCATCCATTTCAGCTTCCATCATTTCCTTAATGGTGCCGCCTAAAAGATCCTTGAGCGCATCCTGAATGTCTTCTGCAGACTGGATATCGTACTCTTCCAGGAGCTGATGGATGATGTTTCGTTTTCCTTCTGTCATTTGTACACGATGTACAGGTTTCTTTTGTCTTGCCATAATAAAAGGCCCTCCTAATGATATTTATTGTATCATAGAAGAACCTTATAAACATTATTTTACAGAAAAAGTTTCATACTCTCATAAACTATTTTTTGACTTTGAATTTTTTTATATCGGAATATGGACTGTAAACTCTGGATTTATTTTTGGAGGTCTTATTCCAGGAACGTACTGTCACATACCAGGTGCCTTTCTTTACAATTGTAAAGGTTACAGTTACGGTATTTTTGCCTTCTGTACGTTTCACATATTTCTTAACCGGATATTTCTCACCTGCGGAGGTTTTGTATTTGTTTCCAAGCAGGATTTCATAACCTGTGGCGTTTTTGCATTTTGTGTAAGTAACAGTCACAGTGTTTTCTTTTACAGTAATATCTTTGATCTTTGGCTGTTGTGGTGTGACAACAGTGATCTTGATCTTCTTGATCTTTGTCCAGGAACCATAGACCTTATTGCCCTGTTCATCCAGAACCCAGCTTCGGGCCGCTACATACCAGGTACCCTTTGCCAGATATCTGAAAGATGCCTGTGGCTTGCCAGTTGAGGAAACTTTTTTGCTGAACTTTCCTGTCTGGAGCATATTTGATTTCTTGCTGATCACGAAGTCATAACCCTGAGCACCTGCACATCCTTTGGAAAGTTTGACAG
>ENA-OZDX01000825-OZDX01000825.1-human-gut-metagenome-genome-assembly--contig:-NODE-825-length-13146-cov-5.231533_pt1 | contig 13146 bp, 10 predicted proteins | sample MGYA00245062_ERZ653597 | MGnify/ENA primary metagenome ERZ653597 (study PRJEB26926, sample SAMN06165186) | human gut metagenome | biome: ENVO:00009003; feature: ENVO:2100002; material: ENVO:00002003...
TATAAAAGAAATGGACGAAGTGATTAAAAAGGACCTTGAATAAAGGTCCTTTTTTGTTTTCTGCGATACGGAAAGAAAGTACAGAAAGATGCATACGGATGAATAAAAATAAGAAATTATACTATCATCCAGTAAATCAATATAGGTATTAAAATTCCTATTATCGTTAGAATTCCGCCGATGCCCCACAATCCCTTTTTCCCGGGAACAATCAGTAACCCGGTGATGAGCAAAATAAACATGAGTAAGAGGAATGCATCGGAGGTTATTGTCCATAAAGAACCCGGATTGCGATGTAGCTTATTCAATGCGGTTAGGAAAGCAGGACGATGCATTTCTTTAATAAATGCTTGCTGGCTGGTTGCATCCAACTTGATTACCAATTGTTCTTTGCCAAAGATGGTCAGTTTGTTTTTACTGAGGCTGAAACGGTTATACAGGTCGGGATTGCATGAGAGATCGGAGATAATCTTTCGTGCATCGGCTTCTGTAAAATCGTCTTTATTGGCAGGGAGCTGGAATATATAGTCCACCGTACGTTCCTTTTTCTGATTCATGAATGTAAATTCTTTCCGGTGGTTGAGCAGGAAGCCGGAAAGGAGATAGACAAACAGGATGCCTGCACAAATGAAAGATACATAACGGTGCGTTAAACGTAAGTATTTGAGCGTTTTGGGAGATAACATTTTTATATAGAATTTACTAAGTTAGTGAATGTCCAATTCGTCTAATATGTATTGGGAACGTGAATATTGCTCCAAAGTCCATAACACATAGCGGATATCTACTGCGATGTTACGACTTTTCTCATTTCCTACAGTTTCGTAGTCGGAACTAAGTCCCTGCCAGATACGGTCGAAGTTGATACCCACCACTTCTCCTTTGGCATTCAATACCGGACTGCCCGAACTACCAGAAGTGGTATGTGCATCTGTCAGGAAACAACAGGTGGGTGTCACTTTCTGGCTAAAGTAGTTACTGGGTTGGCGGTGTTCGATGAGTTTGACGAAACGTGCCGGCAGATTGAAGTCCTTGTTTCCGGCATAAAGGCGATGACGGCTGAGCATTCCGTCAACAGTTGTAAATGGAGTATAGATGACTCCTTCGCTGGGAACGGCTGCCTTTACTTTTCCCGTAGAATAACGCAGGGTGCGGTTGGCGTCAAATGCAATTTGTGTCCCCTTGTTCTTTTCAGCGTATGCTTGCAGATACAAAGAGTAGAGTTTCATGTTTTTATTCTGATACGCTTGTTTCAAACGGTTTATTTTTTCTACATACACCAGATAGAAACCGAGTGACAACTGATACAGCCCATCTTGTGACAGTGCAGCTGTTCCTTGTGTCGGTACACTGTCCAGAAGTGCGAGCATACTTTCTTGATTACGCAGGGGGGAATGATCGTACAGGCTGTCTATATAGGCAGAAAGATGTTGAGGGTAATGCTTTTCTACCTTTTTCAATGCTGTGGAGTAGAAAATAGAATCTACGTGATCCAGATAATAAGCCAACATCTTTTTCATGATATATTTGTCGTCTTCAGGTCTGAAATCACGATAGAATGCTACGGTAAGCGGTTTCAGTTTGCGGATTTCTCCTTTCATGGCAGTCTTTACATTCTTGCTTTTTCTTTGTTCCATTTGCACCAGTTTTTCAAATTTTCCGGCAAAAGGAATGACGTTGGCACCATAAAGTGCGACTTCGCGAAACATCTGGTCTGTGAAGTTCAGTTGGGTAAGACGTTCGTAGTTTGCTTTCATATCATCGAGCAATGTTGCCCCGTAGCGTTGCGTACGGGTGTCATCAGACAGAATCCATCCTGTCATCGCCTGTTCCTCCTGCTGTTTCCGGGCAATGATGCCGGATTCTTTCACACCACTGATCTCACCAATTGATTTTAGATAGACATTAGCAGCGCTTCCGGCCTTAATGTTATAGTAGGAATAAAGCGAGTCGGCAGCCGTTTCTTTACGTTGTGTGTAGAAGTCGAGCTTGATTTTGGCAATATCTGCTTCTGCTTGCGTGTCTTTGAATACAATTTTCTCAAGGGCAAACGAAGGGACATATTGCCTTGTTTGTGCAGGATAGCCGGCAACCATTACAAAATCATCGGGTTTCACTCCTTTGGTAGAGATAGACAAATGAGCGTCGGGTTGATAGGGGCGGTTCTGCTTGTTGTAGGCTGCCGGTTGATTTTTATCGTTGGCATAAACGCGCAAGATGGCGAAATCGGCAGAGTAACGGGGCCATTGCCAGTTGTCTGTGTCGCCTCCGAATTTCCCTATCGAGATGGGGGGAGCGGCTACGATACGCACATCCTTGAAGCAGCGGAAGACAGCCAGGATGTATTGTCTGCCACCAAATAAGGAGTAGATTTTTCCTTCTACACCACGACCTTTGGCTTGGGATTTGACAATTTTATTCCCGTTCTCGTTGATCTTTTGGGTAAGTGCCTGATCGGTAAGATTTCCGGTATCTTGTGTTATTTCCGTCGTTACGTCTTTGATAGTGATTAATTGATTGACCTGTAAATTCGGAAGATAAGTCTCTTCGCTGCGTTGGGTAGCCCAGCAGCCATGCTTCACGTAATCGTGGTTTGCATCGGAGATATGTTCGAGATAACGTGCGACACAGTGGAAGTTGGTCAATACCAGTCCTTCACCGGAGATGAAAGAGGCACTGGCAGAGGGAGAAAATGTACTGTTGTCATAACTTAATGAAAGGGTAGCATTCGACAGACACGACTGGTTGATGTCGTAAATATCTTTTTCACTAAGGCGCAATCCCTGTTTTTTCATTGCCTGATGTACTTTTCCTTGTATTTGAGTAGGCAGCCAGAAGCCTCCATCGGCATGCACGGGCTGTATGCACAACAGGCAGAGGAGGTAGAAGGCGGAAATAATGGTAGTTAGCTTCATTGTATTTTGTTTTTTAAATAATTATTCCAGGTAGAAGGATTAGTTGTTAACTGTTCGCGGATGCGGGTAAGATGCTCGCTGACCGTAGGGGAGAAGAGTACACTGAAAGAGGAGGTACGTGCTTCTGTTAGCAATGATTGCAAGGTCTGGAGATAGCTTTCCTGCAAATGTCGTGTGAATATGTCCGGTGTCTTGTCCGTAAAAAGATAGTTGGCAGAGACTTCCAGATAATGGGCGTAGGTAAATCCTGCTGGTGTTTCGTTCGAAGAGATTCGTTCGGCAATGATTCTGCCAAACATCTTTTCAATAATTGTCTTTTGTGCTTTTATGATGGCTTCGGTTGGGTTGCCGGCATATTTGCATACGGCATCCGTCCGTAGGAAGTTGTATCCGCCAAGCAGTTCTTTCCAAAGAAATTCGACAGCTTTTCCGGATACTTCATCGGAGAAACCAATAAAAGGAATCACACGTTCCAGATGGTCGAAATAGGCTTGCTGCAAATCGGTATAGGTGGCGGGCATCTCCTCAAACGGGTTATCTGTCAGACGTTTTTTGTTCCATTCCGGCAATTGCGTCAATATTTGTTGAAGGTTGCGGATTCCGTAGGTTGCCGATGCGACGGGGTCATTACCGAGATCGGAGGTTTGAACGGTAGGATCAGTGGGAATGGTGCTCGGTGCCATGCGTCCGCAATGATACATGGGGTCGTTTTGTTTTTCATCTATCCATCCGGCTACAGTTCGGGTGTTCTCGCGGGAGAGATAGGCGTATCCGATACGGATGGCGTATCGGTCGTATACTCCCAACAGGGGAGGTAATACGTAACGGACGCCGTCTCCCGGTTGGGCGACATAATTGAACCGGGCATAATCCATGATGGACGGGGTGGTGCCGTAACGTTCTGTAAATTCCGGACGACGCAGGTCTTCTGTATTATGGGCATACGAGGCTTTGAAATTATGTTCCAGTCCGAGGCAGTGACCTATCTCATGGGCGGCGGCGTAACGGATTAATTGTGCCGTTATGTCATCCGGTAGTGTTTTCGTGCGTGCCGCAGGATGGTAGGCTGATGTTTGCAGGAAATACCATTTGCGTAGCAGGGCTATGACATTACTGTGAAACAATACGTCTGCTTGCAGAATTTCTCCTGAACGCGGGTCTACCCAGTGTTTTCCCATTGCGTTCGGGAAATCGCTGACTACATATCGGAAACAGTTGAAACGTATATCGTTCGGATCGAACTCCGGTCCGGCTTCGGCGTATGTCTTTGCTTGCATAACTTCTTTAAAGCCAATCTCTTCGAATGCTTTGTTCCAATCCAGTATTCCTTTGCGTATGGCTTTTTTCCAAAGAGGAGGGAAGGCATCGTCTATATAAAAAACGATGGGTTGTTGAGGCTTCACTTGTTTGCCTTGCAAATAACTGCGTACATCTTTAGGAGAGGGGACAATCCGGAAGCGGGTGATGTAGTTTTCCGCTGCGATTGAGGGAGTATCGAAGTTGAATTTCCGTTTAGGGATATTGTCATATCCTACCCGGGCATCGTGTATACGTGGTTGCATAGGTTGCTCAGGCAGTAGTAACAGCGATTTCCGTATGGTAGTGAGGAAAGGTTGGGTGGTTCCTTCAAAACCATACTGTACGCTGACTTCCAGGTTCTTTTCGTGGACGTCTACCTGAAGTATTTTATTGAGTTGGGGCAGGGAGCGTCCTGGTGACGTTTTCCCTCCAAAGGGGTCTGCACCTTCTATGGGCTCACTAAGAAATTTGCTCCAGTTTACAACAATCGAGCTGTCTGTCTCCTGTTCTATTTTCCAGGATTCCGCTATGGGAGTGATAGCATTGCGCGCATAGGCCGGATATGAAAGATGAGTTGTGTCCTCACATAAGTTTTTGGAGTCGGGACGTAATAGATATAACTGTTCTTTGTCATATTTCAAACGTATCCATACCGGATCATAAAGTCGCTGGCCTGCATAAAGTTTAACTTTATTATTGGGAGAACTGACGGTCATCACACGGGCTGCTAACAGAAAATCCCGGTTTATCAACCGTTTGGGTATTTCTACAAAACATCCTTTAGCGTTTTGCCGGATGTGAAACATGGGGGCAGAGTTACCCCAAAGGAGGGTGGGAAAGAGCAGCAGGAGTAGCAACCGAAGTTTGTTATTGGCAATTCTCATCATGATTGGTGTAAATTATCTGGTTGGTTTTTGTGGGGTGAGGAAGGTTAATGGTACAATCCGAGACTTATTCCGAACATTTTGGAATCGGTTTTCTTGTCGGTCTTCAGATATGCTCCTGTGGCTTTGACGAACCACACGTTGGTGTGTTTCTTTATAGTTACAGGCATTTGATATTGTATTTGAAGTTTTCCGTGCGCATACGATGCTCCATAATAGGTCATGTCGGGTAAAAGCACACTTTGGGCGTATTCAGTGGACGGATCGTTGAGTGACAGGTCCGATGATAGCGAAATGTGATATCCGGCTTCTGCTTCTATCCATAATGAACGGTTGTTTTTGCGCAGGAATGAATATCCGCCCTCCATGCAGATAGTTGCCTGTCGGACTGTAAGCGATGAAGACGGAAGATTGTATTGATCTTCTACCGATTGAAAATAGGCGCGTGCGCCTGCGTAGGCTGTGGCTTCTCCGGTGTGATGATTACTCCACAACAGGCGGTAGTGCAGATTGGCATTGAGTAAATCGACGGTGTAACGTTCGTCGTACGTGAGAAGTGTGTTCCAGTAGGAAGATTCGATACCTGTTACCGGATCTTTTTCTATTATTTTTTCCTGACGGTATTCGTCGGCTTTTCCGGTCTGATAGTTAATGGAAATGTCGATGATGTGTTCTGTGCGTCCGGATTTGATCCGGTTCATAGAAAGCAAGTTGTAGGTGGTGGTGTGATATTTTCCCGGTGAATATTTGATGTCTCCCCATACGTCTTCGTTGCCTTTGGCGTATGAAAGGGTAGTAAGTGTTTGAATCCGTTCGTTTTTATATTGATAAGACAATTCACCGCCAAATTCATGGTTGACGAATTCACGTTCAAAACCGGAGTAACCACCAGTGGTACCATCAGTATTTTCCATTCCGGTGAAGGTGTAGTATTTGAGGTTCGGATCGGTTTGTACGGTGGTGATGTTAGGGATTTTTTCTTTTCTGCGATGGTAATAACCGCTAAGACCCAGCGAGTGTTTGTTCCACGTGTAGGTGACGGCAGGAGTCAGTTGATAGTCTGCCAGATTGGTGCGTGAACGGGGGTCTTTCAGTCGGGAAAGATCTCCTACTTTATAATCCAGTCGTGCGCCGAAAGTGAAGTTTTTGATAGGCAGAGTGGCTAACGCTGCCGAGAGGTCGAAGTTCTGGAAGTCGTACTTTCCTTTGATGGAGCTTCCTGAAAAGTAAGGATTGGAGTGGTGGCTACGCAATACGTCGCTCCATGAACGGTTGAATTGCCGTCCCATGTCAAAGGTAAAACGCCCGTATCCGTAGAGATATTTTCCAATTTTTTGGTATCGTTCCGAAGTGAACAATAATTTGTTTTGCTCATCACCGTCCTGAACCCGATAGTGTGTGCCTTGCTGATGAGAGAATTCGAAATAACTGATTCCCCGGTTGGTCAGCGTATCCAAAGAGAGCCCGGCAGGATTCAGGGTACGTCTCCATAACTGGGTAGCATCGGCGTACTCGTATTTTTCTTTTGTCTGTAATTCGATATCTTGGGCATGTATGCACAGTGCAGTTACCATCAGACCGGTAAAGAGTATATATCGATGGTTCATCATCATTTCTGAATTGGTTTAATTATTTCGTGAAGTAGTTGAAGAGACTGTACCGGAAGGTTATATGTTCTTGGGGCACAGTCTCTTTTATTTTCTATTATTTGTATTCCCTCGGTTTGATTTCAGTTGATACGGCAAAATCGTTACTGCTGTTATTGGTATCAGCAAGAATGGTGCGCCCGTTTTCTGTCTTGGCTGTTTTGCGGTAGACTACTTCTCCGGTATATCCGGTGGTAGCCTCCGTGTATTGATAGCCTGCATCAATGTAGTTGTAAAGACGTTTGGAATTTTTATCTACTCCCGTACTTTTGTTTTTCAAACATTCTACACCATCCATTATGTATTTTACAGGGGTTTTGACAAACTTGCTTCCTTTATCTTTACCGTCAACGTATACAGTTTCCCATGAGGTTACATCTTCATCCGTACTGAATAATACAACAGAACAGGGACCACCTTGTACCAGATTCATATTACTGATTGTGGGAAATGTTGTATATATCAGTTCTACAGCCGGGGTTGCAGGATTGTTGGTTGTTTTCCCTTGCGTATCTTTAGCTTCAAAGTCGGCTTTGGATAAATCTACTTCATTATTTCCTGTATGGTCGATGGCACTATTGGCAACGATTATCGAGGCTCCCGGTGCAACTTCTGTGACTCCATTAGATGGGAAACGATAAATCTGTTTTAGGTAGATATATTCCGGTGTGGAGCCAAGCGTATATGCAGGAGTACTTTCCGACTCTACCAGTCCGAAATAAAGTCCGGCTATATCAACGGTTTGGTCCGAGTTATTAAAGAACTCAATGTACTTTCCTGCCAGATAATTTTTATTATTGTTGTCTTTGGTTCCTGCATAGTAAACTTTGCTGATAACAATTGATTGTTTGGCAGAAATACTTGTTTGAAGTTCGATGGTTGTTGACGAGCCGACAGTATATTTCAATAGACTGCCGGAAATCACATAATTTTCATTTTGCGGATCGTTGCCTGTCATTTCTTCATATTCTTCTGCAGTGATTTCGCAGGAAGTAGAGATGTCATACAAATCGGGAATCACTCCTTCGAAAGTGGCTATACCTTTTTCGTTTGTAATGGCAGTGTATTTACCCATTGTAACAGTGTGCCCTGTATATAGAATGTCGGACTTGAATCCTTCGGGCATGGATACTTTCACTTGTACGGTCAATGCTTGTGTGGCATTGTCGTCAGAGGAACATGCAGCCATGATAACTGTGACAGCCGCAAACATCATTTTTGTAATAAAAGAAATTGTTCTATTCATATTGTGATTTATAAATTAAAGAATAATTCGACACCAAAACTGAAATTACCTGTATTACGCTGTACTAGCGTGTTGGAGGTAGAGTTTTTGAGAAAAGGTTCGTAAAAGAGTATGTTGTTGGCATAGAATGAAATGCCGCCTATATTGCCCAGCTCCTTGGTGAGGCGTCCCGCCATTAACCATGTAATAGGGGCTTTGCTTGGCACATTGTCTTTAGGATTCTTGCGTTGGCTTTTCAATGATACCCCTTTTATTTTGTAGTTCTCATCTGCCAGCATATCTGCTGTTATTTCATGATAAGAGAGGTCTGTGTCTATCCATCCGATGGGGTCCATCGGAGGATTGTTGCTCTTGGAATAATTGTACCAGATGGCTTGTGTTGAGAACGAAGCTACCATACGCAGTGCCGGGATATTGGTCACAATCCGCAGAGTGTTCGTAAAGCGGCGGTAAGTGCTATAGTTTAGCCCGGATGGATATACAATTTTGAATGGAATGGTATTGGTTACCTGATATTCAGTAGGTAGATCGGTAGGATTGCTACTGTTGATGTCTGTAGAGTAAGTCTTGGATTCCATATATGCTCCTGACAGATAGAATGAAGTGTGCAGTGCCGGAATCTCGCCGAAGTCAAAGTCCATTTCTATCCCTTTATTGATAGAGACATTCGTGTTTCCTATTTTACCGGTCGTACTGAGTACAAGGTCCGTGCGTTCTGGATTATCCCAATCTATTTTTGTGGCTTGTCCAGGAGTGATAATCAGTCCTTTTTCCGCAGAATAATAGTTGGCTGTATACGTAAAATATTCTGTGGCCGATCCGAATCCGTTAGCGGTTTTATCATGATAACCGATGAGGCTTAATTTATGCTTGTCCGATAACTTTATGTCGAACCCTGCCTCCCATTTGCGATTGGTCGCATTCTTCAATCCTTTAGTTCGTTGCACGTTGTACACTTGGGTGTGGTACATTAATATTTGTCCGACTTTGTCGTCTTGAGGCATATAATTGGCAGCTACACGGTCGATGTACTTTTTGTCGGGATAGAGATAATCCAAACCGGGAGTTTTTGAGTTGAGTCCGAATCCTCCACGGATATTTAGCCATTTGTTGACGGAGAATGAAGCATTTACACGAGGAGAGAAAGAAAAGGTTGCTTCATCCGCCCACGGCTGTAAAGTGGTGAAACGTCCGCCTAACTGTATTTTCAGAAATCTGTTTTCTGATATATCCCAACGGAAGTTATCTTCTATGTAAGCGGCCATCTGATGGATGCTCGGAATATCGGAGAAAGGACGGGGACGTCCGTTACTGTTGGGTTGCAATGGGTAACGGTCGTCATCATTATAATATCCGCGGGCATTATTCCAGTCGTAGTGGTATTCCACTCCCATTTTGAAGTTCTGATATGTTTTCTTTGATTTTACGAAGAACGTGTTGCTGACTTTGGCATATACATTTCCGGGACGGCTAAGGGAACCTCCGCTTGCCTGATAGGAGCTTTGCTCGAAAGGCACATTATAATACCCTGTTTCTGTGGCAGTAAGTATCGGTAGCAACCCGGACGAATTGGCAACAATGGCGCTCTTTTCCATCTCTGTTTGAGTATAGCTGACACCTAATGTGTAATTAACAGTACGTGAGAATGGTTTATTAATTGATAGTTTGCCATTATGGCTTAGTGAGAACAGCTGGTTGCGATTCTTTTGAAAAGTGCCGTCGTCAATGGCATCCGGGTCTTTTCCATTCCAGTCTTTGCCCATCATGTAACGTACCTTTGTGTCTGTATGCCAGATACGTGAAAAATCTTTGCTGTATCCCAAGCTAAAGGTGTAACGGTCGAATGACTTTGTTTTCTGGCGTGGATCTCCCCATGCTTGTGCATAGTCGAGATTGAAATTCAGGATACCGGCATCTTTGTTTAAACGTAATCCTTTACCGAGCGAGTAATTCATTGTTCCGGGATTTATCTTTCCCTTGATCTGCCAGGGAGTTTGTCCGATTTTGGAATGAACAACTACAAGTCCGGAGGTTAAATCACCGTATTCGGCAGAAGGAATACCACGGATTATTTCTACGGATTCAATATCGTCCGCACTAATTTGGCGTAAGTCTGTTCCGACAAATGCGGTACTTGAAAATCCTCCTTGCGATAGTGTACCATTGTTGGACATGGGAACTCCGTCCATTATGATACTCGAACCGAAGGCATTGGTGTTATTGTTAACAAGAGTACGGAGCTGTACATTGGAACGGGATGTCAGATCTGTATTTTTCATTAAGTGCCCCGGTATGAGTTGCATCACGTCATCAAGGCTCATAGCCTGTAAATGGTCTATCGCTTGTCTGCCTATAATGGAGCTGGTAGATTCTCCGGCCGCATTTTGTTTTGCTACCACTACTACCTCTTTCAAAGCTAGCGAAGTGGGAGACATGCGGATCGTCAGATCCAGGTTTTGTTCAACGTTGATTTCCCGTTGCACAGTCTCGAAGCCTACATACGAAATATTTAATATGTATTTTCCTGTGGGGACGTTTTTTAGTACTGCCTGCCTTTCCCTCCATGTCGGTTGCGGCATAAGCTCCTAGCGGATTGAGAACGCAGGTTGCCATTGGTAGCGGCTGTTTGTTTCCCCTTTCCAACAACAGGATATGGATGTCATGAGTGGTGGTTTGCTTTTGAGCAGGATAGAGTAGAATAACGGATTCATTGATTTCGTACGTCAGTCCTATTTGCTTGCAAAGGTTGTTGAGTAAAGTGCTCAATGATGTCCCTTGCGGATAATTGAGTGTTACAGTCTGTTGGCTATTAATATTCTTCTCTTCATAGACAAAATGTACATTGGCAGCTTGCCGAATCTGGGTCAGTGTGGTACGTACCGGGATATTCCGTACTGATATGACCACATTTTGGTTTTGTGCCGATACATTGGCGGCAAACAGGATAATGGCTACTGTTTGCATCATCCGGATTAAAAGATATTTTTTCATATTTGAACAACGCTTTTTCCTGTTTAATATTGGGGACGGTTCTCTGTTATCTCAATAACATTTCCTTTCTGTCTGAAGTGTACATTAGAAACTTTGGATAATATATCTACTGCTTTTTGTAATGGTTGGTCGCGGAAGATGACTCCTGCAAACTTTCGTTCACGCAATTGCGGGTCGGCAAAGGTCATGTTAACGTTATACCAGCGCGAAAGTTGTTGCACAATAGTTTCCAGTGACGTATCGGTATATTCGTATATACCGTTTGCCCAGGAAGTATATTCCTGTACCTGAACTGTTTGTGTATTAATTGTTTTTGATTGTATGACAGCTTGTTCACCGGGTGAAAGAGATTTTTGTTCTGTCCCTTTCTTTTCCTCGCAGTATACTTTTACGGCTCCTTCTTCCAAGGTTACGGTAGTTTGATTCTTCTCGTAAGTATTGACATTAAACCGTGTTCCTACTACTTCTACTATACCGTACGGGGTATGTACAATGAAAGGATGGAGCGTATCTTTGGCAACTTCAAAGAGAGCTTCTCCTGTGAGGTAGACTTCTCTTTTATTACCGGTAAAAGAAACGGGATAAGTAAGACGGCTTTCGGCATTGGCGTGTACGCGTGTACCGTCTGAAAGCACGAGTTTATATTCTCCTCCTCTGGGTACATTTAAAATATGCTTTTCTGCATTCTTTTGTATACTCGTTTGAGTGTCGTATCTTAATTCTTTTTCTGTATTTTGAGCAACTTGCATGCCGTTTGCATTGAATATGGATTTATCTTGCGACAGCAGGTCGTAAGATTCTCCGTTATTTACAAACAGGGTTGCTTTCTGTTCCCCTCTGTGTGCAAATAGAGATTGGTCATATTCTGTGAGTGTGTAAAAACTGAAAGCTGCTATTAACAGGCAGGCAGCGGCAGTGCTGCTCCAATAGGTGTACATTCGTATCCGTTTACGGTGGCGGATGCGTTGCTGGATTGATTCCCATGCTTGTGCTTCATCGCATTGTGCCGCAAATTCATTTACCCGTTTCAACCGGTACCAGTTGAGCAAAGTAATCAGATTTTTCTCCGTTTTATTATGGTCTTCTTGATTCATCTTTTCTCTCGTTTTATTATATGATCCGGAATTGTGTAAAATGGGTGTCAAAAACGAGAGACTTTTTTTCTTGGAAGATTTATGATAGGTTTATCAAGAATAAAGATACTAGAAGTAATTTCTCGTTTTTACGCAGTTTCTTCATCGCTCTGGCAAGATAAGTCTTTAATGTATTGACGCTGATATGCAGTTCACTGGCTACTGCTTTATAGCTTTTGTTTTCAATAACGACACCATAGAGTGCTTTCTTTTCTTGTTCGGGCAATGCTGCTAAAGCTTTTTCCAACTCCTTTTCTTTTTGTTCACGTTCATTCTCTTCAAGGCTTTCACATATATATAGGTATTCTTCTTCGTTGAGAAGAATATCGCTGGAGTCTATCTTTTCTCGTTTTTCAATGAATTTCAGTGATGCATTGCGAATACAGAGATAGGCATATCCTTTCAGATTGTCAGTAATGGTTTTATAGAGCTTCTTTTCCCAAAATGAAATAAAAAAACTTTGAACGATATCTTCGGATTCGGAAAAGTCATCCGTAATCTGTACTGCATACATACATAAACGGATATAGTAACGCTGAAAGAAAAGGTTGAAGGCCCTCTCTTTATCCGTACTGAATAGACTTACTAATTCTTTATCCGTTAAATGATTCATTTTTATAATAGAATTATGCAATGCAAAATAACATAAAAATATTAAGATATAATACTTCTTGTTTATGTTTTTATGATAAAACGTCATTGAAATACCTATTTGTAGGTATTCGATATCTTTTTGAAAGTGTAGATGTTCAGTCGGAAATGCAGCTGTAAGGCCGGAAACATGGGAGATTTAGGCGTTTTTTTCTATGAGTTTTTCTTTTGAAGGGAATAGAGGGATGGAATAGTTATAAAAAAAGAAAAAAGAGTTCTGTTTTAGAACCCTTCTGCGATGTTTGTGGAGCGTATCGGACTCGAACCGATCACCTTAACACTGCCAGTGTTACGCTCTAGCCAGATGAGCTAACGCCCCTTTTTTGTCTTATATGATAACGTTTGTAAACGAATCTTTTTTGTTGCCGCAAATATAATGCA
>ENA-OZDX01000837-OZDX01000837.1-human-gut-metagenome-genome-assembly--contig:-NODE-837-length-12948-cov-5.045606_pt1 | contig 12948 bp, 20 predicted proteins | sample MGYA00245062_ERZ653597 | MGnify/ENA primary metagenome ERZ653597 (study PRJEB26926, sample SAMN06165186) | human gut metagenome | biome: ENVO:00009003; feature: ENVO:2100002; material: ENVO:00002003...
TAGTCTCGTGGGCTCGGAGATGGGTATAAGAGACAGCATGAAGGACGCTGCCAGCGTCATGCCCATCACGGCAGAAGAGTTTGACGCAAATCCCTACCTCATTAACTGCCTGAATGGAACCTATGACATGGAGAAGATGGAGTTCCGTGAGCATGACTGGCGGGACTTTCTGACGATGCAAACCAATTTCGACTATACCTTGCAGGACTCCCGCTGTGAGCGGTGGGAGAGATTTATCACAGAGGTTACTTGCAACGACCAGGACAAGGCCGAATATCTGCAAAAGGCCCTGGGCTATTCGATGCTCGGTATGGCGAATGAAGAGTGTATGTTCATCCTTCATGGTAAGACCACCCGTAACGGAAAATCCACTATGCTGAGTGCCATTCATCATCTCTTGGGCGACTATGCCTCTGTGTCCCCGGTGTCCATTATCTGCAAGTCTGACCGGTCAAAGAACGCAGAGGCGGCAAACCCCATGTTGGCCTCCCTCAAAGGCAAGCGGTTTGTGACCATGGCGGAGAGTAATCAGTATGGCAAGCTGGACGAGGAAACAATCAAGCAGCTCACCGGTGGAGAAGAGATCAAGGCTCGGAACCTCTACGAAGCTACCACGACTTTCCTCCCTCAATTCACTCTCTGGCTGTCCTGCAATGACCTCCCTTCTGTCAATGACAAGAGCCTGTTCGCCTCTGACCGTGTGCGAGTGGTGGAGTTCAACCGGCATTTCTCTGAGGACGAGCAGGACAAGAACCTCAAAAGTGAGTTCCAGACCCAGGAGGCCATGCGTGGCATTTTCACCTGGCTCTTGGAGGGCTATTTCAAGTATAAGCGGTTCGGCCTGAAAATGTCCCCGGCTATGCGTCAGGTGGTCAAGCAGTATGAGAAAGACAACGACCTGGCTTTGCAATTTTTGGAAGAGAAATGTGAAAAGGCCGAGGGTGCCTATACCAGAGCCAAGACGCTCTATGATGCGTACAAGATTTGGTGTAAGTCCAACGGTTACTTTGTGTGTAGCGCAAAGAGGTTCAATGCTGACATGGAAGCTCACCCGGAATGGCATGGAGGAAAGACAGTTTACTCCGGCTATCCCACCTACCGGGATATTCGTATGAAGGGAACGGTGTAACTCTATGGCTTATTACAAGAGAAACGAGTTTGAGCTTTCTATTCCGACCGGTGATCTTAAACCTGGTATGCAAGTATGCGTTCCACGAAATATCACCTATGGATGGAATGTCTATACGGGATTGACCTTGTATAAACCCTACACCATTAAGAGAGTCACGCCGAAGAAAACCAAAGTGATATGTGAAGACGGAACGGAGTTTTACACAAAAGAAACGGCTTTTCTTCTGCCGGTTCCTGAAATGAACATCGAAAACGAGAGAGTTTTCCTTTTTCAGAAGATAGGTAAAATCATTACGGCTCTCGATAGGTCATCTTGCAAGACTTACATCTCTTCTTGCGAGGAAATGAAAGAAGCTGCTGACCACCTGACAGCATTTTATGACTTTTGCCTGAAAAACTCTCAGAAGGAGTGATTTTCATGAACAAGAAAAATATGCGCCGTCTGTCCATCTTGGTCACGGCGCAGACCGCAAAGAACCTGGAACGGCTGGCAGCTATGTCCGGCTACTTCGAGATCGGGAGAGTAGTGGATAAGCTGACCAGAGAGAAAATGATTTCCCTCCGGTGTGAAAAAGGAGATGGCCGCAATGGGTAAAAACGACAAATTCAAGGAGCTGTATAAGGCAATCGGGGTTCTGGCAGAAACCGGCATCCTCTTCTACCGAGCTACCATTCAGGCCGGTGCAACTCCCGGAGAAGCCAGACTCTTGACTCAGGCTTTTCTACGAGCATCTATGCAGGGTGATGATACCCCTGAGCCGGAAAGTGAGGAAGAAGCATGACTGTAAAAGAGCTGAAAACAAAGTTAGCCAATATTCCCGAAGACGCTGCCGTGGAGATGGTCATTTGCAATAACGACAATCCGCTGGAAGACGGGTGCCGGGTGGACAAAATAGCCTATTTCGAGTGGCTTCAAAAGGATGGGGCCAAAACTGTGGTTTTGTTCCCGGCGTGAGAGAAATATATTTAGTGGTTCACTGAATATATTTGCGACTTTCGGCCTTTGGTGAGTTTTAGTGACTTTTTTGGTGAATAATCGGCCACTACCGGAAACCCTTGTGGCGCAAGGCTTTGAGGGTATTTTTGACCGCTATTTTTATATTTTTCTGTATAAACCCTCCATAGAGAGTGATATATAGAGAGATTTATAGCAAAAATCGAAAATGGGTCACTAAACTCACTAAAGGCCGACTGAAAATAATTTGTGGAAGGAGAACGACTATGAGTGATAAAGTGGTAGATTTACCGACTCCCGCTCGGGGCCGTGGCCGTCCGAAGGGGACGGGTGGGAATAAGCGTCCTGACCGGACTACGGCAATGAGTGTGCAAACTGAGCCGGGTGACAATCGGAAGTATCTGCAACACACAATGAGAATGTGGAACTGGCCGGAAGTGGATATGAGAGAGCCTGAACAGGTTGCAGAGAGGATTGAGCAGTATTTCGGTATTTGTATTGAGGATGATATGAAGCCGAGTGTTGCTGGCCTCGCTTGTGCTTTTGGAGTGGATAGAACAACCCTCTGGAAGTGGCTCAACAATGTCGATAGTGCTTATATTCCCGCCCAAAGCCGCCACCTTATAAAAAAGGCGTATCAAAATTTGAACGCTCAGATGGAAAACTATATGCAGAACGGGAAAATCAATCCTGTGGCTGGTATCTTTCTGATGAAGAACAATATGGGCTATCAGGACAAGCAGGAAGTGGTTCTGACCCCGAACAACCAGCTTGGCGAAGCGACTCCCCCGGAAGAGCTTCAACAGAAGTATTTGGAAGCGACTGCCAGCGACTATGACACAGACGAGTGACCTGGTTCACGACTATGGTTCACGACTTTGCGACTATCCCGCTCGAAGGTCTGCGACTATGGTTCACGACTATCCGGGCCACCTCTGCGACTATGCGGAAGCCGCCGACCTCTCTTCCTGGGAGATCGGCGGCTCTTTTGCGCCCTGGCCGGAGCCGGGGCCGTTCCTGCCCTGGTTGATCTGGTGCAGCCGTGGCCGGTTGTCTGAAAAAGTGTACTTTTCTTTACTCTTTTATAAGGTGTAGAAAACACTAAAAATATTTTGTGTTTTCCTATTGACAACTGAAAATATTCAGTGTATATTAAAAGCACAAAAGAAATTCAGTGGGCAACGGACATTTTAGAAAGGCGGTTTAATTATGGCGTATGTTAGAAAAACCGTTGACCGGTGGGACATTGAAACAAATTATGGTTACGGGTGGGAAGTCGAAGATTGCGAATATACCAGAGCCGAAGCGGTAAAGCGTTTGAAGGAATACCGGGAAAATTCTTGTGGCCGGTTTGCGGTTCGGTTGGTAAAACATAGGGAAAGAAAGGCGGTTTAATATGTCACTGAAAACAACAAACAAAGAAGCCCGGCTTGCAATCAGGCAATATATTTTAGATCATTTTGACCCTTGTGGGTATGATTTTACCGGCCCTTGTAGTTTTCCCAATGTAGCCCGGTTTATTCTGTCTGTCCATGCTGAGGAAAAGGCATATTCTCCGGAATACCAGAGCCGGAAAGGGTACACGAACGAACAAGTTTTTATTGAATGGGCGCAAGGTTTGCCGTCTGTACTTGATACTTGCTATTATTATAACCGCTCCGCCGTGGCTGATTTGGGGGACATTTTGCAACAGTCGGAACGGGAACGGGCGCAATATACCGAAGAACAAGCGGAAAGGCTCTTGACTCACTTGATTTATCAAGAATTAGTAAAGGGGGCGGCGGGAAGATGAAACAATACACAAGAAAACAGTTAAAAGAATATGCCCGGTTAGGCCGGAAATATGGCCTTTTGCGTGAGTTTCGGGAAAACGGGATTTTATAAGGGGGTTCAATCATGATCTATTGTAAACAGATACCGCCTGAATATCAGGATAGCCGGTTATTTGAAGATGAAGGAATGGGGCCGGATTATATCAATGCGACCGGCAACCGGAATTATATCAGCCGTACAAGCCCCCTTTTTGACCGGGTATATAATGCCCTGGAAAATGGGGAATTAGCCGAAGCCCTGGACGATATAAAGAACGGCGGTTATTATAGCAGCTTTTACAAGAACGCTACACAAGCGATAAATGACCTTTTGGAGCCTGACAAGGCCCGATATAGTACCCGTGATATTCACGCCCTGAAAGAGCTTGTAAACGCCTATACGGAAGCCGGAAGCCGGGAAGAAACGATATTCTATGCAAGGTTCTTTCCGTTGTTACGGGCCGTAAATGGGATTGGCGAATTATCCAGGGTTGTTGCCAAAGTGATTGGAACGAAGTTTTTTACCCCGTGGACGATTGGAGCCGGGAAGCGTTGGGCGCTTTTGAAATAATGTATTTTAACACTGGTTCAGAGTGGATTATACACGATGAAGAGAATACCCCGGAAGGGCCGGAAGAGGTAAACGGGTATAGCTGCTATATTGTAGCCGATACGGAAGAGGGTATAAAGAAAGAGCTTGCAGCCGTGGCCGGTTGTGCGCCGTCTGATATTGTTATGTGGGCATTTGATGAATTTATCAGAGTACCACAGTATAAGGCGGTGTAACTGTGTATATTCTTCTGCTGATCTTGCTTTTACCGGTTCAAATAATTATTGAATTGATGAAATTGAATAAATGAAGTTGCCGCCCTGGTTCATTCCGGGGCGGCTCTTTTGTGCTTTTCAGAGTGCAGCCGGGGCCGGTTGCCTGATACCGGGGCCGGGGGATATATCCACCGCCACCGGGCCGGGGTGAGTGGCGAAAATTCCCACAAAAATAAAAAGGCTTTATTCCTAACAAACTATATTCAGTGTTAAACTAATTCAGTTACAAAAGATATTCAGTAACAAAATATTTTCAACTTCCTATTGACAACAAAATAAATTCAGTGTATAGTGTCATCAAGAGGTGATTACCATGTATATCAACAAGGCTATCCGAGATTTGATGAAAGCGAAAAATGTTTCTCTTCTGACCATGGCAAAGGCTCTTGGTAAAGAGCGTGGCAATGAAATCAGTTCCCGGCTTAGAAGCAATAACCTGTCCTTCAACAGCGCAGTTGAAATGCTGTCTGCCCTGGGCTATGAGGTGGTCATTCAGGAAAGGAAGCCGGGAGTCCGCAGAGCTGACCAGATTGTGATTGACCAAAAGGAAGACCCGAAGTATGACCTGGACGCTCTCTTGGGGTCAGGTGGTGATGGTGAGTGAAATATGGCTATGGCCGGGTATCAGCCAAAGACCAGAGCCTTGCCCGTCAGCTTGCCGCTCTGAAAGCCTACGCCCCTGATCTGGACGATGACCATATCTTCACAGATAAACAAAGCGGAAAGAATTTCAACCGGGAGCATTACTTAAAGCTAAAATCCATCCTGGTTCCCGGAGATGAAATTCTGGTGGAGGAATTAGACCGGTTTGGACGGAACAAAGCGGAAATCAAAGCCGAGCTGGAATGGTTCAAGGAGCATGGTGTAATTGTAAGAGTGTTTGATGTTCCTACCACGCTGATAGACTTCCGTGGACAGGATTGGATTGGCGAGATGGTCAATAACATTCTGATTGAAGTAATGGGAGCCATGGCTGAACAGGAGCGGAAGAAGATACGGAAGCGTCAAGCCGAGGGGATAGCGGCCATGCCGGTTGTCGATGGGCGGAAGGTGTCTGCGAAAACAGGAAGAGGGTTTGGCCGTCCTGCTTATGAGATTGACTTGGATAAATTCAAGGCCCTAATGCAAAAGCAGAGAGAAGGGCTAATTACAGTGAATGATGCTTGCCGTCAACTTGGTATCAGCAGACCTACATGGTATGAAAAGGTGAGAAAGGTGGTGTGACCTCATGGGACAGTATGACAATTACAGCAATGAGAAGAATATCGCCAAAGCGAAAAAGAGGCTGGATAAGCTGACGGCCAAGCGCAACTCTGACCCGTATGAAGTGGAGCTGGCCCGAAAAGAGTTGGAAACTGCAAAGCTGTTTGAGAAGTGCCAAATCTTTGGGACAGAAGGTTGGAGAAAGAGCATTTATAATCCCAATGCCAACATCATGTTTAGTGATGATAATGAGGTCATCATGTTCTTTGATAAACTAATCTCTTATCGGGATATAAGCTCCTATGCTATTGTTGAAAACATTGTCAGAGAGGCGCATACTAAGACTAAGAAGACCGGAGCAGTAACAAGAGCTATTGTGGGTGGTGCGATTGCCGGAGGGGTTGGAGTCGTAGCCGGTGCAATAACAGCAGGGTCAAAGTCCAGCACCACCGTACATGAAATACCGGATGGGTTCTTTTTGCAAATCCACTTGAAAGACGGTTCCGGGTATCAATGCCCGGTTCCGAGTAACGGGGCAATCTCAAACAGAGTCCCAAAAATGTGGCTTCATCTGGCAAGTAAATTGCAGACCATCGTTGAAAAGAATAAATAGGCTCTCGCAAGGGCGGGAGTAACAGCCATTACGGGCTATCGGAGAAATCCGGTAGCCCTTTTTCTTTTGAGGTGATTTTATGGATTATCGGAAGCTGGCAGACAGTATTAAACGGCATATTGAAAATAAGCCGGAAGATCATACCGCCTATATTGACCTGTTATCTCTTTGCCGTCAGTGGGAAGAGGAAGATTTTCAGGCGGCACATGAGGTCAGTAAAGAGTTACGGGTTCTCTCGGCCAAACAGTTGCGCCGTACTTCCCCGAAAGAGGCAGAGCATTTCTATGAGGCATGGCGCAAAACCCTCCTGTTTGACGCTCCCCATAATTTTGACGCTTTTATGACCTATATTGAGCTTGACCGGAAGCCAGAAAAGCGGTTTTATGCTCCCCGGAGGCATTATTTGAAACCCATGGTACAGGGGTTTCAGGATATTCTTGATAAAAAGCTGCGTCTTTTGACAATATCCATGCCGAAACGAGCGGGAAAGTCGCAAACAGGTATCAATTTTGTTAATATGCTCTCTGGAAAGTTCCCTGACCGCTCTACGCTGATGGAGGGAACAGGTGATGACCTTGTAAAGAGCTTCTACAATGGGTGTCTGGAATACCTGATTACCCCTAATGAGTACCTGTTCTATGATGTATTCCCGGATGCCCGTCTGGTACAGACCGGAGCGGACACCAAGATCATCAATCTCAAATCCAAGTCCCGGTTCCCCACCATCATGTGTCGTTCCATTGATGCCCGTCAGGTGGGTTTGTCCGAGGCCACAAATGTGCTTTACCTGGATGACTGTGTTGAGGGCCGTGAAGAGGCAAAAAACCGCCAGCGGCTTGACGATAAGTGGGAAGTGATTTCCGGCGATATTATGGGCCGAGCCATTGAGGGTACGCCCATGGTGTTCACTGGCACCCGGTATTCCATCTATGACCCTATTGGGCGTGTTCAGGAATATGCGGCGCAGGAGAATTGGCCTTGGAGAGCCATCGAAATTCCCGCCCTTGATCTAATCACGGACGAGAGCAATTATGAATACGAGCGGGAGGGCCAGAAGATTTTTACTACGGCATACTTCCGAGAGCAGAGAGAGCTTCTGTCCGCTGAACAGTTTGAGAGTGAGTTCCAGCAACAGCCTTTTGAGGCCAAAGGGCTTCTCTTCAACAAGGATGAATTGAACTATTTCTTTGAACTGCCGCCTGACCGGGAACCGGACACTATCATTGCCGTAGGCGATACCGCTGAAAGCGGTTCTGACTCCACTTCCCTGCCGGTGGCCGTCATCTATGGCACCGAGGTTTACATTGTCGATGTGGTCTTTGATGATGCCCCGGCAGAGGTGACAAAGCCGGAGTGCGCTAAGTGTCTGATCTCCAACAAGGTAGCTTCTGCTACTTTTGAGGCTAACAATGCCGGTCAGTATTACGCTCGTGATGTAGCAGAAATCATCCGGCAGCAGGGGTACTCTATCGGTATCAGAACAAAGCGGACGATTTCAAACAAACAGACCCGAATTGAATTTGCTTCCGACAATATTAAGAAGAACTTCTATTTCAAGCACCCGTCCACTTACAAACGGGGCAGTCAGTATTGGAATTTCATGAAGGAGCTGACCACTTATACCAGAAGCGGCAAGGTTCCGCACGATGACGCACCTGACTCTTTGGCTCTTCTGGAAAATGAAATTCGTATGCTGGCCGGAGGGAAAATCGAAATCTTCAAGCGTCCTTGTTGAAAACCGTGTTCTCCAATGGTATTATTAAGAGTTATTCGTTGACAAGCATTGGATATTATGCTATCATGAAAGATGATAAAATGGCTTTTGATAGGAGGTGACATGAATGGGAGCCAGAGCGTTATTTGGCCGCAGGGTGATTTATACCGATGTGGCCGAAATCAATGACAATAACATCATTGATGTTCTGCAAAAGGCCCTGTTCATTCATCTCATGAACCAGGCGGATATTAACTATCTGTACCGGTATTACAAGGGAGATCAGCCTGTTCTTTACCGGCAGAAGGAAGTTCGGCCTGAAATCAATAACAAGGTCGTTGAGAACCGGGCAAATGAAATCGTATCTTTCAAGGTCGGTTATCTGATGGGTGAGCCTGTCCAGTATGTCAGCCGTGGAGATGACGAGGAAATTGCCAAGAAAATCACGCAGCTCAACGATTATGCTCTGTCTGAGGACAAGGCCGCAAAGGACAAGGAGCTGGCTGATTGGTCGCACATTTGCGGCACTTCCTACCGCATGGTTCTTCCTGATGGTATGGCCGATGTGGAAGAAGACGAGGCTCCGTTCGAGATTTTTACGCTCGACCCTCGTTTCTCCTTCGTGGTTTACTCTACGGCCCTGGGAAATCCCGCTATGATGGGTGTTCAATATATCCTGAAAGACGATGGGGTTTTGATTTTTAGCTGCTATACCTCTGACCACTATTATGAGGTGGAAAACACTTGGGCAATCAGGCGGAGCGAGGAACAGTATTTGGGTATTCCCATCATTGAGTACCCGGCGAATAAAGCTCGTTTGGGTGCTTTTGAAATCGTCCTCCCTCTTCTGGACGCAATCAACAATGTAGAGTCCAACCGCTTGGATGGTGTGGAGCAGTTTGTTCAGGCCCTTATGCTTTTCCACAATGTCGATATTTCTTCTTCGGATTATCGTGAGCTGCGAGAAGAGGGCGCAATCAAGTACAAGGATATTGACCCGCAGTTCAAAGCCGAAATTGAGTACCTGACTGCCGAGTTGAACCAGACGCAAACGCAGACCCTTGTGGACAGTATGTATAATACGGTTCTCACGATCTGCGGTATGCCGAACCGAAATGGTGGTTCTTCCACCAGTGATACCGGTTCCGCCGTTATCATGCGGGATGGCTGGTCTGCGGCAGAGGCGAGAGCCAAGGACAGCGAATTGATGTTCAAGAAGTCGGAGAAAGAATTTCTGAAAATCCTTCTTCGTATCTGCGACAACCTGAGCGACTTGAGCTTGAAGCTCTCCGCCATTGAAATTCGCTTCACTCGCCGCAATTATGAGAATATTTCGGAAAAGGCTAATGTTCTGATTACCATGCTGAACAATCCTAAAATTGCTCCGGTTTTGGCCTTTATCCATTGCGGAATGTTCTCTGACCCCCAGGTTGCTTACAAAATGAGCATGGAGTATGCGGAAGAGCAGGAGAAAAAGGCGGCGGAACTTGCCGCCAAGCAGCAGAATAATGGGGAGGGTGAAGGGAATGAACCCGGTAGTGAACCTGACGGCAAAGGCAGTTCAGGAGATCAATGAAATCCTCTCCCGTGGCAAGGGAGTAGAGATTGCCGTAAGAAACGGCAAAGTGGTAGTTTGGGAAACCGCCAGTAAAAAGAAATATGAGGCCGTCATAGAGAGATGACGGTAACAGCCATTACGGGCTATCGGTAAGAGCGGAAACGCTTTTGCCGGTAGCCCTTTTTCTTTTGGTTTTAAGGCCGCAAGGCTTTGAATGGTCAGGGAAGACCTTAATCGCAAGGGGAGAAAACCCTACCAAAAACAGAAATCAGTGCTGAGTGAACAGCCTTGTTAAACGCAGGAGGTATTTGTTATGGCAAAGATTGACACCAGTAAGATCGAGGGGTATGCAAACATGACCCCTGAGCAGAAGTTGGCCGCTCTGGAAGGGTTTGAGTACGAGGATAACGCCGCAGAGCTGGAAAAGCAGAAAAACGCTCTTTCCAAGGCCAATTCCGAGGCCGCTGAGTGGAAGCGGAAGCACAACGCTCTTCTTTCCGAAGAGGAAAAGAAGAAGCAGGAGGACGCTGATAAGCTGGCTCAGATGGAACAGGAGCTTGCTGATCTCCGTAAGGGTAAGACCGTTTCTGAGTACAAGGCCAAGTTTGTAGCCCAGGGCTATGACGAGGCTCTGGCTGAGGAAACCGCTAAGGCCCTGGCTGACGGCGATAGTGCTAAGGTCTTTGCCAATCAGAGCAAGTTCCTCGAAGAGTATGCGAAAAAGGTCAAAGCTGACGCAATCAAGAAGACCCCTAAGCCCGGTGCTGGTGCCGGTTCTGGCTCTGGTACTGAGGGGGCCGTAGATTACGGCAAGAAAATCGAAGAGGCGCAGAAGAACGGTGATATTACCGCTGTCGCCTACTACACACGCCTGAAAGCCCAGGCTGAGGCCGAGGCCCAGGGCGAATAACCAGTAAAGGAGAGATTGATTTATGTCCGATACTCTGGCTACCAGTTTCGGGGTACTGAATTACTCCGGTATGCTCTTCAATAAGGGCAATACCCGGTGCCCCCTGTCTTCCATCATCGGCGGCAGGGCCAAGACCACCAATCATGTTGAGTTCGTGACCGGTCAGGAGTACACCACTGGCGGCGGCGCACAGCCTGCTATCAGTGAAAATGACTCTCTGACGGCACCGGAAGCGAGTGTGATTACTCGCACTCAGAAGACCAATGTAACTCAGATTTTCATGGAGGCTGTGGGCATCTCCTATGCCAAGCAGTCCAACATGGGAACCCTGTCCGGTCTGAATGTCGCCAACCAGCAGGCTAACCCCATCAATGAGCTGGACTTCCAGGTGGCGGCAAAGATGCAGAAGGTCAACCGGGACATTGAGTTTACCTTTATCCAGGGAACTTTCAATAAGGCTACTTCTGATGCCACTATCAACAAGACCCGTGGACTGGTGGAGGCGATTACCACCAACACCAAGAATATGTCCAGCAAGCCTCTCGGCCTGTGGGACATTGCCGACATGGTGAAGAAGATTTACGGGGCCAATGCTCCTACCGATGGTCTGTGCCTGTGGTGTGATGCTACCACGCTGTTCCAGGTCAATGCTGACGCTGTTCAGAACGGCCTGACTGTGGTTCCCGCTGCCCGTGAGATTAACGGTATCGCCCTGTCCAGCGTGGTCACTCCCATCGGCGTGGTGTACCTGTACCTGGGCGAGTGTCTTCCCGCTGGTACGGCTCTGCTGCTGAACCTGAATGTGATCGCTCCCGTGTACCAGCCTGTTCCCGGTAAGGGCAACTTCTTCCTGGAGCCTCTGGCGAAGACCGGTGCCGGTGAGAAGTATCAGCTCTTCGGTCAGATTGGTCTTGACCATGGCCCTGAGTGGTATCACGGCAAGTTCACCGGCATTGCTCAGAGCTTCACCGCTCCTAAGTACAGCCGGAGCGTGTTCATTGCCAATGACGAGTCCAATCCTGTGAACACCAAGGAAGTCGCTGGCGGCTAATTTGAGGAAAGGTAGGTGAAAAGTCATGACCGATGCTGAAAAGCTGACCATGCTGAAAGCTATGACCGGCGAAGAGAACGAGAGTGTACTTTCCACCTACCTTTCTATCGCTGGTAATAAAGTCCTGAAACGGGCTTATCCCTTCAATAGCACCGTGACTGAGGTGCCTGACCGATATGCCTACAATCAGGTGGAGATCGCCGCTTATCTGGTGAACAAGCGTGGGGCTGAGGGGGAAACAGCACACAGCGAGAACGGTATTTCCCGCTCTTATGAGGATGGAGATGTGCCGCCTACACTCCTGCGTGAGATTGTTCCCTGCGCCAGTCTTATCAGGGAGGAACCGGTGGTATGAGGGTCATGGAGCGAAATAAATCCGCTTACTGGTATCTGCTGTATGACAGAAAAGAGCCGGTAAAGGATGAAGAGGGTCACGAAACGGGTGATACCCGTGTGGTCTACAAGGAGGCCGTGAAGAGGCGGGACAATGTTTCTGCCGCAACCGGCTCTGCCCAGGTGGAACAGTTTGGTAATTTCATCTCCTATGACAAGGTGATTGTCACGGATGACCTTACCTGTCCGATTGATGAAAATACCGTATTGTTCATTGATAAATCGCCTGAGTATGACGATGACGGAAATCCTCTTTTTGACTACATCGTGAAGCGTGTCGCAAGGAGCCTTAATTCCATCTCCTACGCTGTGAGTAAGGTGACAGTATCGTGAAGACGATTAAAGTACCCCTGTCCGTGGCTGGTATTGATAACGCTATTCGAGAGATTGAGCGGTATCAAAACTGGTTGAAGACAAAGACAAGTGTTCTGCTGGACAGATTGGCGCAGGAAGGTCTATCGGTAGCCTCTGCCAACTTCGCAAAGGCGGAGTATGACGGCACCAATGATGTGTCTGTGTCTGTGGAACAGAGAGGGGCCGGAGTCCGGGCCGTGGTCGCTGTTGGAGCATCGGTACTCTTCATTGAGTTCGGCACCGGCGTGACTTACCCGGATAACCACCCGGAAGCCGCAGAACATGGTATGCGCCGTGGAGAATATGGAGCCGGTCACGGTAAGCAGCCGTCCTGGGGCTACTATGGGGAACCCGGTACGAATGGTGTTGTTCACACCAAAAAGGACGGGAAGGAAGTCTGTCTCTTATACACATCTCCGAGCCCACGAGA
>ENA-OZDX01000883-OZDX01000883.1-human-gut-metagenome-genome-assembly--contig:-NODE-883-length-12396-cov-14.291467_pt1 | contig 12396 bp, 5 predicted proteins | sample MGYA00245062_ERZ653597 | MGnify/ENA primary metagenome ERZ653597 (study PRJEB26926, sample SAMN06165186) | human gut metagenome | biome: ENVO:00009003; feature: ENVO:2100002; material: ENVO:00002003...
GGGCTAATCAAAAATGCCATAACCAGCAAAATCACACCATTCTGCGGGGAATAGGTAATCAGCACAGCCACGCCAAGCAGAGCAATTACCGTGCTTAGTAGACCAAGCACCAGACCGGATATGTAGATCAGCCCCGTGCAGAGCCAGACAAAAAGCGTCAACACCAAAACGACCGGTGCAGTTACGATCATCAGCAGACATTTCAAAATCTTCATTCCTGTTCCTCCTTCCAACGCTCCAGATGCCGTTTGCACAGGGCATCCGCTTCTCTCTCATCATCTTCCGTCACTTCCCGTTTTCCTTTGGTCAGTTCAATCTCCAGATAAGTCCGGTAATCATCGGCTAAGAGGTCGAACAGTTCCTTGGGAGTATGGCACACCTCGCCAGAGCAATAGTGAAAATCTTGGTCAAATTCAACTCTTACACATCCATGGCGGCTGATATAAACTTCTATGGTCTCGTCTGCGGTCAGGTAATCCGCAAAAATCTCCAGCACCTTTTCAAAGGTCAGCATCTGTTTTCACTCCTTTGCTACGCTTCTTATTCTACTCATATTATCCGGTACGGACAGGCAAAAGACAAGGATACAGACAAAAAGAAAAAGCGGAGGAAGGTGCGGCGAAGAAACGCCGTTCCTCCCTCCGCAAATGGAGTATCTATCCCTGTTATGAAAGTTTGGAGAGTTGGGTAAGGATTTCCTTCACACCCTCCCACAGTTGTTCCTGCCGCTGGGATATATCCTCCAAGTCAGCATTATAAACCCGCCCGGTCTCATGCACTTTGCGGGTCAGCTGGTTCAAGTTGTTGCTGCTTCGGCGCATCAGGGAGACCAACTCCTTCAGCTCTGGCAGTTCCAGCTTGACCACATAACCATCCAGTGCCATTTTCCGCAGATAAGCGCTCAAATTCTCTGTCCCGTATTGCTGCATCTTTTGATGGATCAGTTCCAGTTCTTCTGCGGACACCCAAAACAAAACCGGAACATCCCGCTTGCGCTTTGCCATGGTTATCGCTCCGGCTCCCGTTTTTTCGGGGCGGCAGACTTATGGGCGGGCAACTCCTGTTTGAGCTTTTGCAGGACAGAACTTTTCTGCTGTTCTTGAGCGACTTTTCGGAACTGTCTGGTGAACAGGTCGGTCAAACCGGGATTGACCTGATCTACCACCAGATAGGCACAGTGGCGGGAAGCGCCGCTGTCCTCCAGCGTAGGAATGTTTTTTGCCCATGCTTTATTGTCCTGAGAGATACGCCCGTCATAGTTCTTGCGCTGGATGGTGTTGGCAAGAATAAACTGTACCCGTTCCGTCCCGAACTTTTCCAGCACATCTTTGACCGCCGCCTCCGTATCCAGCCGATTCTCTGCATAGTGGGCGCTGATGGTCTGCTCAATGGCTTCTTTGCAGGCGCTGTTCGCCTGATATGAGAGGTTGTACTGTGCCATTTCCCCATGCTCGGACGCATAGGCAGCAGAATGTGGATAGACCGGTGTTGTTCGCAGTTCCTCTTTGGCTCTGCACACATCGTCGGCACGGCTTTCAATGCTGTCCCGGATCACATCCATATAGCCGGTCTCCAGCTTTTCAAAATAGCGGTACACATCCGCCAGCGGAGAGGGAGACTCCAAAAGGGCCTGTGCCTGTGCGTCGGTCAGCTCCAGTTCCTCCATCGCCATCACGATGTCCTCACGGATGGTGTACTCATAGGTGTGATTCAGGATTTCTTCCGGGGGCTGGCTTTTCAGCCAGTCCCTGTATTTATCCTGCTCAGCAGCCATCTTTTCATAAAGAGCTGTATTCAGATCGTTGGTATTCATGTTATCGCACCTCCTCATGCTGTTTTGGTTTCTTGTCGGTACTGCGGGGCGGCACCGGGCGTTTCAGATGATCCAGCACCGAAGGCCGTGTACTTTTGGCAACAACGGATTCGGTGTGTGCCGGTCCCTTTCCGTCGATGTTGAGCAGGGTATCCAGCTCCACCAGACGGGCGTTTTTGCTTCTCAGTTCTTCTTCATAAAGGAATGGCTTTCCAACTTCCTCCTTTGCGGCAGCCTGCTGCTGATAGAGGTTATCCAGCTGGGCCTTTGCCGCCTCCAGACGCTGGGGCATCTGGGCGAGGGCATTGTCGATACGGGTAAGATTTCCGCGAGGGTCTGTACCAAGGGTTGCCCGGTGGGTCATCTGTCCTTTCAGCAGGAGCGTATATTCCTGTTTCCAGGCGGAAAACTCCACGGACATGGCATAGCCCCGGTAGCTGCCGATCTGCACCGGATCGGAGGTTTTGACCTCCTTGCAGGCATCCAAAAGGGCTGCACCGGCGTTCTCCTTATCGGTCAGCAGGTCTCCACGGATCTCCATACCGGCAAAGCCGTCCTCCGGGTGCGGGTGAGCTGCCAAAACCTCCAGGTCAGATTCAAAGCCCTTGATAAAGCCCTTGTGCTTTTCAATCTCCTCCGGGAAGTATTTGAGCAGCTGATCCTCCAAACGGTACTGCTTGCTCTGGTGGTCGGCTTTCATCAGCTTCAGGCGGGATACCTCCACATCCAAATCCATACGCTCTTTGATACGGGGATCTCCGGCGCACAGAGCCTTGATCTCGGCAAAACTGAGGGCGGTTTCATCCACATCATCGCAGGAGCGCACCGGCGATTTAGAAGTCATGATCTGGCTGATAAATTTCTGCTTGTTCTCCACCGTCTGCCAGAGATAAGCGTCAAAGGTTCCTTCGGTCACATAGCGGTACACATGGACAAGAGGATTCTGGTTGCCCTGGCGCTCGATACGGCCCTTACGCTGGGCAAGATCTCCCGGTCTCCACGGGCAATCCAGGTCATGCAACGCCACAAGGCGGTCCTGCACATTGGTACCTGCGCCCATCTTGGCGGTACTTCCCATAAGCACACGCACCTGACCGGTACGGACTTTAGAGAACAGCTCCTTTTTCCGCACTTCGGTGTTGGCTTCATGGATAAAAGCGATCTGGTCGGCAGGCATCCCCTGGGCAATGAGTTTCTGACGAATATCGTCATATACCGTAAAGGCCGGTTCCTGCTCCGGCAGGGGCACAGCCCCTTCCAGTGCATGAAGCAGCGGATTATCCAGCGTTTTCGCCGCCTTGCTTGCAGGGGCTTTTGCCTGCGGGGTAGAAATGTCGCAGAACACCAGCTGGGTCAGCTTGTCAGCTTCGCCATCCCGCCAGATCTGCATGATGTTGTCCACGCACTGATTGACCTTTGTGCCGGGTTCGTCCGGCAGCATCTGGTTGACGATCCTCTGGTCCAGCCCCAGCTTGCGGCCATCCGAGGTAATCTTGAGCATATTGTCCTGGGACGGGTCAACGGTTCCGCTGTGTACCAGCGATGCGCGCTCCGAAAGGGCCTTGACCATTTCCTGCTGATGTTCGGTAGGCTGCGCCACGATGTTGTGGTATTCCACTTCCGGGGTAGGCAGATTCAGCTGGTCGGCAGTCTTAATGTCGGCCACTTCTTTGAACAGGTTCATCAGCTCTGGCAAGTTAAAGAACTTGCTGAATCTCGTTCTTGCCCGGTAGCCGGTGCCTTCCGGTGCCAGCTCCAATGCTGTGACGGTCTCCCCAAATCGGGAAGCCCAGCAGTCGAAGTGGGTCATGTTCAGTTCTTGCAGGCGTTCATACTGAAGGTAACGCTGCATGGTGTAAAGCTCGGTCATGGAGTTGCTGACCGGTGTGCCGGTGGCAAAAATCACGCCACGGTTTCCGGTGATCTCATCCATATAGCGGCACTTGGCAAACATATCGGAGGATTTCTGCGCGTCCGATGTGGAAAGACCAGCCACATTCCGCATTTTTGTGTATAGAAACAGGTTTTTATAGTTGTGGGCCTCGTCCACAAACAAACGGTCCACACCCAGCTGCTCGAAGGTTACCACATCGTCTTTTCGCCCCTCGGCTTGCAGCTTTTCCAGTCTGGCTTCCAGAGACTTTCTGGTACGCTCCAGCTGCTTGACGGTAAAACGCTCGCCGCCGCTGGCCTGCACCTCTGCGATTCCCTCGGTGATCTCGTCGATCTGCTCATAGAGAAGCCGTTCCTGACGCTCCCGGCTGATGGGGATACGCTCAAACTGGCTGTGTCCCATGATGATGGCGTCGTAGTCACCGGTCGCAATACGGGCGCAGAACTTTTTGCGGTTATGGGTCTCAAAGTCCTTTTTGGTGGTGACTAAGATGTTGGCAGAAGGATAGAGGCGCAGAAACTCCGACGCCCACTGCTCGGTCAGATGGTTGGGAACCACAAAGAGAGATTTCTGGCACAAGCCCAGGCGTTTGGCTTCCATCGAAGCAGCTACCATTTCAAAAGTTTTGCCTGCGCCTACTTCATGTGCCAACAGGGTATTTCCTCCATACAGCACATGGGCGATAGCGCTTTTCTGGTGTTCCCGCAGGGTAATGGCCGGGTTCATGCCGCCAAAAGTGATATGGCTGCCATCATACTCGCGGGGACGGGTAGAGTTCATTTCTTCGTTGTACTGGCGCACCAGAGTCTGGCGGCGCTCCGGATCTCTCCAGATCCAGTCCTTAAAGGCTTCCCGGATAGCCTGCTGTTTTTGTGCAGCCAGGGTGGTCTCCTTGGCGTTCAGCACGCGGCGCTCTTTTCCGTCTGCGTCCTCTATGGTGTCATAGATACGGACATCCCGCAGGTTCAGGCTGTCCTCCAAAATCTTGTAGGCATTGGCACGGCTGGTTCCGTAGGTGGTGTAGGCTGCCACATCGTTGTAGGATACGGAAGATTTCCCCTTGATCTGCCATTCAGCGGTAAAGGACGAATAGTTGACCTCGATACTGCGCTGGAGATAAAACGGGGTGTTGAAGGTCTCGTACATAAACTGCTGGATGTACTCTTTGTCGATCCAGGTAGCGCCCAGACGCACCTCGATCTCCGACGCATCCAGGTCTTTGGGCTGGGCGGCGGTAAGGGCTTCCACATTGACTGCATAAACCTGGTCCTGCTGTGCCGCCCGCTGCGCCTGGCGCAGTTTGCGGCGTACATTGCCGGAAAGGTATTCATCAGCAGTCACATAATGGGGCGATCCGTCCTGCTCCAACTTTCCCGGTACACGAAAGATCACGCCTTGCAGTTCTCCGGCCAGTTCTTCTTTGGTTTTTCCGGTAAGCTGGCTCATATAGCCCATATCCACGCAGGCTTTTTCCGAGATAGACACCGCCAGTGCTTCGCTTGCCGTATCCACCACAGCCACCGCCTGATGGGGCTTGATGGTCCGTTTGGTGAACATATCCGCCTTGCGTTCCAGCTTTCCGTCCTCGTCGATGACTTCCAGCGCACAGAGCAGGTAATAGGAAGAATCATCTGCATAAGCCAGCCGGTTTGCACGGTCGTTGATGAGACCGTATTTGGCAGAAAAGCTGTCATAGAGCCGGTTCAGTTCCGCCTGTTTTTGGGTAATGGTGCTGTCTGGAACCGCTGCATCCATCTGAAGGTCGATCAGTTCCTGCACACAATCACGCAGTCCCACAAGACCTTTCACGCGGGCTTCGGCGGTGGCGTTGAGGTCAGGGCGCACCATGCGGCTGTTTTCCCGGTAGTACACCTGTCCGTCTACAATGGCATAGGAATAGTTCTTCACATTTGGGTCAGCAGGAATGGAGGTGTCAATGGTTTCGCCCTCGCCCAGCTCCGGCAGTTCTGCCTCCTGATAAGTGCCATGAATGTACTTCACAGCATCATGCAGCTGATCGGAAAGCTCCAGTCCCTCGATAGGGTTCACGGTGTAATCCATACCATGAGCGGTGCTTACCGGCTCCTGTCTGCCCAGCACCATTTCTGGGTGGTCGATAAAATACCGGTTGATGGCAAACCCATCCTCCGTTTGTCCGATCTGGGTCCATTCCGGCACGATGTCCAGCGGGCGGTCCCGCTTTTGGAGGAAGATGATGTCCGATACCACCTCGGCACCGGCATTCTTTTTGAACGCGTCATTCGGCAGACGGATCGCTCCCAGCAGCTCAGCACGCTGGGCAAGATAGCGGCGCACGGTGGAATCCTTGGCGTCCATAGTATAGCGGGAGGTTACAAAAGCTACCACTCCGCCGGGACGCACCTGGTCCAGTGCTTTGGCGAAAAAGTAGTTGTGAATACTGAAATTCAGCTTGTTGTAGGCTTTGTCATTGACCTGATACTGACCGAAAGGTACATTGCCGATGGCAAGGTCAAAGAAGTCACGCCTGTCGGTGGTCTCAAAGCCGCCTACTGTGATGTCCGCCTTGGGATAGAGCTGCTTTGCGATGCGCCCGGAAACCGGGTCCAGCTCCACGCCGTACAGACGGCTGTTTCTCATTTCCTCCGGCAGCATACCGAAGAAATTGCCCACACCCATAGATGGCTCCAAAATATTTCCGGTCTCAAATCCCATACGGCCCACCGCTTCATAGATGGCCTGAATGACCGTAGGGCTGGTGTAATGGGCGTTGAGGGTGGAGCTTCTGGCGGCGGCATATTCCTCCGGGGTCAGCAGCTCTTTCAGCTGGGCATACTCTAAAGCCCATGCCGGTTTCTCCGGGTCAAACGCATCAGAGAGACCGCCCCAGCCCACATATCGAGAAAGAACCTCCTGCTGTTCGGGGCTTGCCTGCTGTCCGGCAGCTTCCAGCTCTTTCAGCAAACGAATGGCATTGATATTTGCCTGGAACTTGGCTTTCGGACCGCCTTCACCCAAATGCTCATCGGTAATGCGGAAGTTCTGTGCATTGCGGCGCAGGTTGTCCTTGTATTCCTCATAGGAGGCTTCCTCGGCAGCTTTGGCATTGGGGAAGGTCTGCCACTGGCCGTTGACCTGAATGGAAACCGGGTGTTCATCCAGCACTTCCTCAAAGGTTTTCTCCGGCTCTGTTACAGGGGCTGGCGGCTCCGGCTCCTCAATATGCAACCGTTCCACCACCACATCATAAGGTAGATTGTTCTTATCGCCCGGATAGACGGCCACAGTCTCGGAATGGAAGGTCGGGGATTCGACAGCCGGTTCGGGGCGTTCCTGTCCAAAGCCATCCAGCTGACGGGCATACATCCCGCGCAGCAAAGGCGCAACCTCATCCCAGCGAAAATACAGCACAGCCAGACGCTTTTCCTCTGCGTCCAGGACTTCCAGCTCCATGCCCTGTGCCGTGGTACGGTAATCGGCAGTATCGCCGGTCTCCAGATTCAGCGTCTCGATCTCACCAGAATAGGCTCTGCTCAGCCAATAAGCGATCTCGCTGTTGCTCCTGCCGGATTGCAGCAGCGTGGAAACCTGTTTTTTATCTGCTTCATCCATAAGTCCATGGGTCAATACATCCCGCAGGTCCTGATCTGCCTTGTCCGGGTCAATAGGAAGAAACTCGGTATAGTAAGCATTGCGGCGGTCTGCCCGAAGCAGCTGCTCGAACTGTTCTTTGCGCTCTGCCCGGTAGATGGGATATACCATGCCGGTGGGCAGAAGCTGTACGGTGTCCTCCCGCAGCTCGGTGATCTGATAGGCGTCATTCTCGATATACACGGTATCGCCCACAGCATAGACCGGGGCGGCAGGGTCATAGGAAGTCCTTTGCGGAGTCGGGCGGCGAACTGCATCATATTCCTCATCGGAAATGGAAACCTCGGAAGTCTGTTCTGTCTCGGCAGCTGCGATCTGCTCGGCATCCGACATCACCTGTTGGATAAACGGGTCATTGTCCAGTTTTTCCGGGTCTGCCACCTGTCCGTTGACGATCCCTCTTTCCTCCAGGGCTTCCCGGATGGCGATAGGGTCGATATTGTCAAAACGATCCTGTTCTTCTTCGGTATAGAACCGGTCCTCCTGAATCAGCTGGGCAAGCCTGCGCTGTACCTTCGGCCAGGGCAGCTGTGTTTCCTCCGGGCTTCCGGCACGGACAACGAACGGGCTGTTACTGCCGCCGTATTCCTGAGCCAGCCATGCGGCGGTATCCTTCTCTCTTGCATGGTCTTTCATATAGCGGACAACAGCGTGTTTACTCTCGATATTGCCGTTCCATGCACAAAGGGCAGTATCAATATCTTCCTGAGAAAGAGGGCGCAGAAGCTCATGGAGCTTTGGATAGGTCTCGTCGATCACTTCCCGGTGTAAACGCTGACGGAACTCCGGCACATCCGAATAGAGTCGGATCAGCTCCATATCCTTAGAACCAAGAACCGCACGGCGCACAGCGGCATTGCCCTCGATGACAGCATTTTCACGGTCAGAATGCCCGCAGGCATTGCGGTATGCGGCATCCTCGGAAATAGCGGCAGTCACCACAGGCTTATACTGCTCAAACTGCTCCCCAAGGGTAGGCTTTGGCGTTCCTTTCTCCATCTCCGGCTGCTGGGCTTGAATAGCATCTTCTTCGGCCAGTTCCTGTTCAGACTGGATCTTGTCATACTGTGCCTGTTCCTGTTCGGTAAGATAGCGGTCTTTCTGGACAAGTGAGGTAATGCGCTTGGCAACCTTTTCCCAGTTCAAGTGAACATCCGGGCAGTCCTGCTTTTTATAGTGCAGTCCTTTCCCATCGTGATCTTCGCCGCTGTGTGTTGCGCCGGACAGGGCATGAGAGCGTCCGCCAATGCCATACTCGTCTTTGAGGAATCTCACTTTCTCCTTATCCGTATGGTTTGCCATGAAGAACGCATAGATACGGCCTTTTCCTCCGGCGAAACTGCTTCCGCCGGTCATGGCGGCGTCGATCTCATCCTCGGTAATAAAGTGCTGGACGGTTGGCACTTGGGAAAGCTCTGAAGAAAAGGTCCTGCGGGGCAGGTCAAGGTCCTTCAGGTTCTCCCAGATCTCCCTCGGTCTATGATAGTGAAAACGCAACAGGTCACGGTCCTGCTGATAGGCAGTCCAGAAGGCGGCGTATTCTTCCTTGAGGGTCTGGCGGAAAGCCGGGTCACTCAGCTGCTCCGTCAGGCGGCGGGTCTCCTCCGGGAAACCATTGCCTTTGATCTCTGACAGGCAGGACAAATATCCGTCTTTTCTGGCGTCCTCACTGAGATCGTGATACAGATGCCAGAGCTTTTCCGAGAGGAGGGAGCGTTCATAGCCTGCCGCTTCTGCAAGCTCCACATTGGAGGCAAACTGGCCGCTCTCCAAAAGCTCCCCGATACGCTCTGCGGCGCTCTCCCAGGAAATGACCTGGGCAGACCTGTCATAACGGACAGACTTCCCATGTGAAAGATGGATACCATCCTCGGCATACCATGCGCTCACACTGCCAAGGCCATTGCCGCCGTGGTACAGCGTTTTCAGTATCTCGGCAATCTCAGCGGTGGTTTTCTGCTTTTCAAAGGCTGCAACCACACGCTCCCTTTGACGGTCTGTATTGCCGCCCAAACGCAGCACATGGTCGATGTCATTTTGGGCAAAAGAAAAAGCAGAGGATGTATGCGCTACATTCTCTGCTTCATCTATGGATTGGATCTGTTCCGCTTCGGAGAGGAACAGGTTTAGAGTCAGCTGTTGATAAGCTCCGCCATCAGGATCTCCTCTGCCTGGGCTTTGCAGGTGTTCATCAGCCCCACCCACTTCATGGGATCGCTGGCTTTCAGTTCCTCGGTGGCTCCCGCTTCCTTCGCCAGCTGGGGCATCATCTGCTCCAGTCTGCTCTGGGCGGTCTCGTCGATCTCCAGAAGGTGCGGGTACAGCTTCTCGCTCAGCAACATCTGGTTGTAGAGGATGGGACGGTGTTCCTTCAGGTAGGTTTTCCTCATCCTGCCGTACTTGCCCAGGGGTTTCTCCGGCTGCTGGCTCAGCTTCAGGTCGGGAATCAGATAGTCTCCGTTCTGGATATAGGTCATGGGATTGTTCATCTTGTTTGCTCCTTTCTTGGTTGGCTTCGCGCTCTGCATTTCGGACGGTAACGCCGATCTGCCGCAGCACCTGCTGGTTGATCTGGCTGACCGCTGTTCCCAGCGCCCCGATGGTGGACGGGGTGTTGAAATCAAAGATTGCCATGAAATCTTCGTGGTCGAAGTAGCGTTCCGGCTCCAGTCCACAGCGGGACATCAAAGCGTAAGTGATACTGACGGTGGCTGCTGCCTTGAACTGTACTCCGATGTTAAACTCATCATATTCCTCCAAAAAGGAACCGTCAACGATATAGAAGAAGTCCTGCTGATGCTCCGTCCAGTATTCCTCAGCCAGTTTTCCGGCTACCTCGGTGAGCTGTCCGGCAAGGTCATCACCGGAAACATCATAGGTGCGCTCAAGCATGGCCTGCACCGAATCCAAATGGCGCTCCTCCAGCTGCCACAGCCAGGGAGTGCGGGAATGTTCACGGGTTCCGGTGTCGGAAATATCAAAAACATAGCGCAGGCGGGGTCTGTCCCCGGAATCGTCCACCAGAGCGATTCCCTTGGAGCCGCGCCTTACATACCGGCCCATCTTTTCATTCCACAAATCGTACTCTGCACAGGCGGTGGCGTCCGGACGCTGGGCGTAGATCATCAACTGCTCATGGAACGGGTACTTGTAAAGGCGGGAAGCAGTGGTGAGAAACCCTGCCCATTCCTGCCAGCTCCCCGTGAGCTGCGTTGTTACCTTCTCCGCCATCTGTGCATATAGTTCAGCTTTGGTTGGCATAGTGTTCTGTCCTCCTTTCAGTTTTGGGGTAAAAAGGTGGGGTGGCATATTGCCACCCCATCCCTGCGATTATGGTGTTTACTGGTCAAAATCCGGATACAACTCCAGCTCGGCAAACTCGGCATCACTCATGGCCTGGAGCTTGCCCAGTGCGCTGTCTGTCAACTCCCGCAGCTCGGTTTCCTCCGGGGCCAGCTCGCCGCGCATCTCACGCAGGCTGTCGATCAGTCCGGTGCGGCTGCCGGTATTGTAAATGCACATCAGGTTCATTTCCTCAAAAGTAAAGTTTCCCATATCAAATCTCCCTTTCCGCACTCTTTTTTGGCGCTATCTTTTTGTGTTCTGCCTTGGGCTGGCTTTTCAGCTGCTCCATGACGGACTTTTTCTTTTCCCGTTCCTCCCGATGGGCAGCGGCAGCCAAATCCATGAGGGAAATGGGCTGACCGTTGCGGGCCTGCTGTTCCAGCTCTGCCACCGTAGGCTCTTTTGCGCCATTGTTGATGATACCGTCGATCATGCCGTAATCGTCCTCCACGGCCATCTCCGCATTTTTCAGCGGATTTTCCGGCAGGAATCCGGGGATCTGGGTAAAACCAACACTGTCACAGTAATGACAGGATACCTTACCGTCCTGCTTGATCGCAACGATGTCACTGACACTCATAGAAGGACTGTGAAAATCCGCCGGCTTTTGCAGATTAAACTGCTCATATAGTTTTTCCAGCTGCTCCGGTACCGTGCCAGACTCCCTCAGCGGAGCTGTGTAAATGAGGTCATAATTGCTGCGGTCTATGGAAATGTCATGGGACTTTAACCAATCAAGATTCATAAAGCGCACATTCTGCGGATCGTCACGGCTCACCTGATAGATAGCAAAGCAATCTCTGTTCTGGGATAGAAATGCCTGTTCGCGTTCCTGCTGATGTTCCTGACGCTCCATGACCTTTTCGTGGAACTGAGGGCTTTTCTCCCATTCCTCATGGTCCACACCGAAAAGACCGCCATGATCCATGATTTCCTGCGGGTCAAACACCATGCTCTCCGTATTGTCCTCATGCAGCACATAGACGGTCAAACCGGCGGCATCCAGTTCCAGCGCCCGTTCTCTGGTAACAGGGAGCATCCCATCATAAGAGTATCCGTATTCCTGCATATCCGGTGTGGATACCTGCTCATCCGGCATGGGATATTCATCCAGTGCCTGCTCCTGCGCTTCCGGCAGCTGGGCAGAAGCGGTCATCTGACTTGCCTCTGCCTGCATCTGCTCATAAGCAGCTTCCTGCAAGGTCTCAACCATAGACAAGGGAGCGCGTCTGAGCGAAGTGCTGTCCAGATCGTTATCATCACAAATCTGGAGAACTGCCTTCATGCAGGAAATCTCCGGCATATCCAGCTGACCACCATCCAGCTCTTTCATGGACGCGGCATCGTAAAGGGTATAGTCCCAGCCGCTGTCACAGGACTGGATATGAAGATAGGTGGCATCGTCAATCAGAAACAAAGTCTCCTGCTGGTTGGCGTCCGCCCCCAGCACTTCCATTTCTGGCATTGCCGCAGCCAATTCCTTTACCGCTTTTTGCACCAGAGGATTATCACGGTAATAGTCGATTGCCTGGATGGTGTCCAGGTCAATGGTCTGGCCGGTCAAAATCGGAAAAGGTCCTTCATAGTCGCTTCCGTCTTTCAGCTCAAAACCAATGCCCTTGATCCCGTTCATTCGCTCTGCTGGAATCTCCTGATAAATGCGGACAGCTTCCTCCAAAGACAGGTTATCGTGGTATTCTCCGAGGTTTGGAAA
>ENA-OZDX01000900-OZDX01000900.1-human-gut-metagenome-genome-assembly--contig:-NODE-900-length-12177-cov-10.251691_pt1 | contig 12177 bp, 16 predicted proteins | sample MGYA00245062_ERZ653597 | MGnify/ENA primary metagenome ERZ653597 (study PRJEB26926, sample SAMN06165186) | human gut metagenome | biome: ENVO:00009003; feature: ENVO:2100002; material: ENVO:00002003...
TACGAGATTCGCCTTAGTCTCGTGGGCTCGGAGATGTGTATAAGAGACAGACTCCATACCGCCCCAGGTGTGGCCCCGTTCCTGCTCTCTTTCCGGCTGCTGCACCTCTGGCACAGGTAGCAGCTCCCGCGCCTTTTCGACCAGGGGCCGGAACTGCTCCGGCAAGTGCTGATCCAGAAAGTCCAGCACCGCCCCGATCCCTTCCTGGAGCCGCGCCGAAATCCCACGCTCCCAGCTCAAATCTTTTTCCAGGTATTCGACCTGCACTTTGAGCTGCCGGTTTTCATTTTCAAGCCGCTTCCGCTCCTGGGCCTCCTTCAGCTTTTCTTTCATCGAGGGGATTTTCTGCTGAAGCTGTTGGTTTTCTACCTTCAGCTCCCGCACCTTCTGCTCTGCCGCCGCACCCCGGATCACCGCCGCCTTCAGCTCCTTCACCTGCTCCACCGTCACACCCTTGACGGCCCCTGTCAGCGTCTTTTCTGGTTGTATCGCGTCCAGATCGGGCTTGACCTTCTCCACCGCTTTCAGCAGCTTCACATTCCCTTGCAGGGCCTTTCTCTGCTTTTCCAAGGCCGCGATCTCCTGCTCTGCCGCTATCACCTGTTCCTGGACAACTTCAAGCCGCTGGGCCGCTGCCCTGTACTCTGGCAGCTCCATATGAGGGCGGCCACCGCCCAGGCTGATGATCTCAAACTCGTGCGCCTGGGCGATTTCCGTTAGGGCTTCTTTCTCCCGTTCCATCCAGGCTTTCCATTCCGTCTGCTTCCGGCCAAGCCCCTCAAATCCTTGCTGCTTTAACGCTTGTTTCATTGATACCCTCGTTGAGAGGCCCCGGCTCTGCTCCGTTGCCACCGGCACGAAGTCCACATGGAGGTGGGGCGTGGCCTCGTCCATGTGCAGCACCATATTGAACACCCGCAGATGAGGATTGCGCCTCTGCAAATTCTTTGAGAGCTGCCGCCGCCCGTTCCCCTCCAGGGGAGCCGCACCCGCAGTCCGTCAAGTTGCCGATCTGAAAGATAGCCTCGTGAAATAGCTTCTCCTGCTTGCTCTGCCGGATATGCTCATAGTAGTCTGGTATCTTGTCCCTGGTCTTTTTCTTTTTGGCATTGTAGGCGGCCAGGGCTTCATCGAAAAGTTCGTGGTACACCTTTTTCAAATCCTCGTTGCAAAAGGTGACATTCTGCCCCGACCTGCTTCGGTCTACATTCGCCGCTGAAAAGCTCCTGTTGTTGTGCCGGATACTTCCCCGACCCGTCATTCCCGAAATGGTTGTGCCTATAAAATCACCCGTCCCTTTCCTGCAAAAGCCTATATCCTACTACTCCTATTTTACCATAACTGGCCGCAGTCCACAACCTCTTTGTTACTTTCTTGTGAGAAAGTAACGCAAAAGCACTTTCACACCGCCGCCCCTTCGGGGCTGGCAGTATGAAAGTGCTTTTGCGCCCTGCCGGGGGCTAAAAGAGGCAGCCTCACAACTGTCTCCAAGAACTTCTGTTGTCACTCTACTTCTTCTGGTGCAAGAGGATAGCCACACAATTCATCTTCCTGTGCAGAAACCTCTGCGTCCTCTGTTTTTACAAGACCGCTTTCTTCAAGCAAATCTGGCGGCACAGCACTTATAGCTAACTGTTGTTCTTCCGGCAAACTATTATAAAGTAAACTTACATTCAGGATAATTTGAACAACCATAAAACGATTTTTTTAATACAATATTGTTGCCACACTTAGGACATTTTCCTACAAGGGGTCCCGAGCGCTTAGTGGGAATTTGTACCCCTTATCGATACAAATTCCCCGTAGGCGCTAGGGACCTCTTTAGCTTCTTGGAAGCTGTCAGTAGTATATCTAATAATTTATCTCCATTCCCTTTAGTAACGTGTAACTTTCCAAATTTAAAAAAGCGACTCATAGAATTATTTCCTCCCGTTAAATAATAGATAACTATTAAAAATAGACAATACTTGCTCATAAGTAATGGTACTTAAATTGTTTACTTTGGCGTGTTTCATTGCTTGATGAAACTGATTTTTAGTAAACAGTTGACGATATTCTCGATTGACCCATTTTGAAACAAAGTACGTATATAGCTTCCAATATTTATCTGGAACATCTGTGGTATGGCGGGTAAGTTTTATTAAGACACTGTTTACTTTTGGTTTAGGATGAAAGCATTCCGCTGGCAGCTTAAGCAATTGCTGAATCGAGACTTGAGTGTGCAAGAGCAACCCTAGTGTTCGGTGAATATCCAAGGTACGCTTGTAGAATCCTTCTTCAACAATCAGATAGATGTCAGACGCACGGCTTTCAAAAACCACTTTTTTAATAATTTGTGTGCTTAAATGGTAAGGAATATTCCCAACAATTTTATACCTCTGTTTGTTAGGGAATTGAAACTGTAGAATATCTTGGTGAATTAAAGTGACACGAGTATTCAGTTTTAATTTTTCTGACGATAAGTTGAATAGATGACTGTCTAATTCAATAGACGTTACCTGTTTACTTATTTTAGCCAGTTTCGTCGTTAAATGCCCTTTACCTGTTCCAATTTCGTAAACGGTATCGGTTTCTTTTAAATTCAATTGTTTTATTATTTGGTTGAGTACTTTTTCACTCGTTAAAAAGTTTTGAGAATATTTTATATTTTTGTTCATGTAATATCCCTTTTTATTTGCTGTGAATATTCGCTCATTTTTCTTCCTCAATAAAAACTCTACCAGCTAACCAACATTCGTCTAATTCATTTGGGAATAATTCAAGCTGGCGAATCATATAATGTGTACTTGGAATGTAATCAAAATAAAACAATAGTGCTAGATATAAACTCCATGGAATTGGGCGTGTCCGATTTTCGTAGGCACTATAAGTTTGTCGTGAAATACCAACAGCCGAAGCAATTTCTTCTTGTGATGCACCAACTTTTCCTCTGAGTGCGGGTAACTCAATCGCCAATTGAGTGGCCAAGTTCTCTTTCTCATCTTTACTAAAATTCCAAAACTGCTTATAAGCATCTCGCCCTACAAATTGAATCAATAAATCTCCTCCTGGGTATACTCTTTCGTAGAGTACATTACTCCACGAAAAAACACCGCCAAACACTGAAAACTCAGCATTATTTGACGGTGTTGACAATTTATTTGACGGCTAATAAATCAGAAAGCCGTTGCATATTTTCTCTTTTTAAATCCATGGATGGGTGTACATAGCGATTCATTGTAATATTCACGCTGGCATGACCCAATATTTCGCTGAGACTTTTTACATCGAATCCAAGCTCTATGCACCTTGTAGCAAATGTATGACGTAACGAGTGATAATTTGCGGAGGTGATTCCGCTGTTTTTCAATACCTTCTTAAAATGATTTTGCATGGTTCTTGGTTCTAATGGATTCTGATCGCTATTGGTTAGGATGTAGCCAGTAGAAGAAGCTTTGTGTGCTGTAAGAATAGTCATTAAGCCATGGGGTACTGGAATAGTACGGATGGAGCAAGCACTTTTTGGTGTGGTAACAACAATCCTTGTCTTGTATTCACTGTTGGTTCTATCTTGGATTCTCTGGAGCGTTTGATGCACGTGGATTGTGTAATCTGAGAATGAAACATCTTCCCATCGTAACGCACAAATTTCACCTACTCTGAGACCAGTGAATAAACATACTAATATACCAATATTGCAGGAATCAAGATTAGAATACAAGTATTGGCATAATTTTTCCTGTTCAGCACGACTCAAAACTCTCATTTCCTTCGTTTGACGTTTTATCTGTATAGATCGTGCGTCACAAGAAATGGCTTTCCCGTTTCGGGTGGCAAATTGTAAGACATTTCGAATTAGAGATAAAATATCTGAAACAGTTTTAGAGGAAAGTCCATTCTCCTTTAATCCACCAGAAACAAGGAAAAAATTACACTGCGTTTCAATAAACTCGTGTGTTATATCACGCAATTGTTTGCTTCCGAACACAGGAAGTATATACGAGCTGAGAAGATTCCTATATTTGTTGCTTGTAGATTCCTTCACTTTAGGACATATAGCTTGAAACCATTCCATAGCAACCTGTTCAAATTGATCTGAGCTAATTTCTGGATCGACAGTGACAGAATTACTCGTGCACGAACTTTGACTGATAAGTTTTGCCTTGACTTCTCGATATGACTTTGCATAAACATAACCGTAATTGGCTTTGCCTGTAGAAGATCGGGACTTAATGTATCTTCCTTCCCATCTGCCGTCTTTCCTTTTGTAAATATTTTCTCCTTTTCGTGCCATAAGGTACACCTCCTTCAATATGACTATAATTCTGACGGCAAATTGTGACTTTGGAACTTTCTAAGATGGATTTTTGTGCAAAACCTCGTGTTTTATGTCCCTAACATATTGACAAACAGTGCGACAATTTGTAAAATAAAGATATAAACTAAAAAAAACAGAGAAGAATGCGATTCGTGGAGTAATGTACTCTACGAATTTTTTATTTTAAAGAACCTCAAGATAGCTCATATTGTCGTCTTGGGGTTCTTTTCATTCTATCATTTAATGCAATCTGCCTATAAAATTTTATCATATTGCATTTATAAATGCAACTTGCACCCGATGTTGGTTGTTGAGATTTTTGGTACATTTTATAATGTATAGCAGAATCATACACAGCATGGAGGTGATTGAAACGCAACCGGAAATTGATTACGTTAAGATTGGTCAGCGCATTAGAGCTGCCCGACTGGAAAAGGGTTATAGTCAGGCTGATTTGGGTGCGTTGGTTGGTTGCTCGAACAATCATATGAGCCATGTTGAAGTTGGACAGACGAAAGTTTCTTTGGCAATGCTTCTAAAACTGGCATTCGTCTTGGAAAAGAACTTTGACTATTTTTTACTGGATACCCCATATGCAAAATGCGACAGCATCATTGATAATGAGATTGCTGCAAAACTGAAAAAGTGTAATGTAACAACATTGATAACCGTAGGAAAGTTGATTGATGTCTTGATTGACCAGCAAGAGATGATAAAAAAAGCGGAGCTTGATTGATATAATGAAAAAGAAGCCCATTGACGGTACAGAGTGAACTGCTATGGGGTTCTTTTTTGCAGCACAATATACTGATTCTTTAAGAAGCAAAAAGTCCACCAGTCATGATGCACTACGCATCGTACTGGTGGACTTTTTCTGTAAAGATATAAAAATAGATATTCATATATCGCCATAACCAATGTCGTTATCGTAGGCATGAAGATCTTCTTTCAGGAAATCTGCTTTACGAATATACATCGAATTTACCAGCTCTCCTTTTTCGTGGAGCAGGCTGAATTTGTAGTCTAATAATGCTGCCGGTACATAGAGCATTTTAGCCGTTTCAAAAAATGTGTGTTCCGAAAGGCATTCCAGGACTTTCCCATCTTCTAACAGAAGCTCCGCCGCAAAGAAGTTTGCTTCATTTTCTTCGATTGATCTATCATCAAAAACTTCCATTTCTTGAAAGCCGTGCATCATAGCGATTTTTGTATGCAGGACAGCGTGTCCTAATTCATGTGCGACTAATATACGCTCCAGGATACCGTTCACATTGTGATCTATCACGATATTCTTTTGTCTGGACTGGTAATAGAAGAAGCCCTTCAATTTCTTCTGTAAATCGTAATAGTGGATTTTGATACCTAACAGCTGACATAGCTCGTAAGGGTCTCTGGTGTGATATTTTCGCACAAGCTTATCGACAGTTTCAATGATATGCTCTGCCGTTTTCATTTGCTTCACCTCCGAATCGCACACAGAAAACATATTCTGTGCTTGAGGATTTTACTCTTTATCTTTATGCTTTCTGTATTTCTTCGGAGTGTACTTTTCCCGTGCTGTTTTCTTAGAGTCCATATAAACTGACATAATCGCCTGGAAGAATACATCTTTTGCGTCCTCGTCCAATTCTCCACCGGCAAACAGAGAATTTACACGACCCAACACTTCCTGAGCTTCTTTTGCTCCTTTTGAACCGAAGTTTTCCTTTGCCTCTAAAATAAACATATCCTGATCTATATGGCTCTGGCTATCCGTTTCAGATTCGTCCAAAAGATAGGACACAGAGATATGCAGTGCTTCAGCAAGTTTTCTGATGTTGCTTTTTCTGGGGAGTGTTCCGAGCTGCTCATAGGTGTAAAGGGATCTTTCGGAAATGCCGGTCATCTGGGCAAGCTCCGTTTGAGATAGGTTCATAGCCAAACGAGCTTCTTTAATTTTTTCTCCAAATGTCATGGTAGTATCCTTCCTTTCAAAAAATATTTATTCGTAACTTCCGATTATTTGTTGACAAACTTCTGGAAAATGCTATAATAAGAATCATAACAGAAGTTTTAATTCCACTTAATTATATATCGGAACTTTTATAAAGTCAAGAACTTCCGATTTCACTTCTGTTATTTTAATCAAATATCGGAAGTTATAGTCATTCTTGTCCCATGGTATTTGTTTCCCTTTAGCCAAGTGACAGGAGTTAGAAAGGAATTCTTATTTTATGGATTAGGCTGAAAGGAGATTCTGAATGAGCAGATATAATACACAGGTATTAAGCAGTATTCGAATGCTTTGCCGGATGCAGAACATTGACGAGAAGGTTCTGTATGAAAGAGCAAAGCTGATTTTATCCATATATCGAGAGGTGTGCTGGTCTACCATTGATCGTGCGAATGATGTATGTGATACCCTTATTTGTACTTACGGTGACAGCTTAGATGGTGCATTGATTTATCTGGAGAACTTTGCTCCGGATGAAGCGAGAGAACGATTTGAAGAACGCATTCGCAGCTTATTTGAGACAAAGTGGATCATTGAACTGGTAGATATGGCTATGTTGAAAATCAGAGAATATCCAGATAAAGGCGCTCTGTACTGTGAGATTATCTCAAAGGCATATCTCAACCGCTTCAAGTACAGGGAATCAGAAATGCTGGAGGTTTTGAATATGGAACGCAGCACCTACTATGACCGAAAGAAAGAAGCGATACTGTTATTTGGTCTGTCACTTTGGGGAACAGCCATTCCTAAATTGAAAGATTTCCTGGAAAGTGCCCGGGAGGAAGAAGCATTGTGTTATTGTGAATGCTAAGACAGGATTTTAGTCCGACTAAAATCCGATGAAAATACGACGGTTCCCCTACTGAAAGTCCGACTTGTCCAGTGTTAAAATGGCTATGCTGGGAGATAGCGGCATAAAATTGAATAGAGAGAGTTACGCCTCGTGCCTGTAATGGGTACGGGGCTTTTTTTATACCTGCCTATTTTCCCCCATAATTAACACAAAGGCATGAACGAGAGCTTGGAGTAATTTACTCCGGCTCTTTTTTTATGCCTGCAAGGAGGACAGGCAGATGGCAAAGGGTATTGAGAATCGGGCACGATCTCCTCCCGCTGTTTTTGATTTTGCAACTTCACAAATTCAAAAACACGGAGGAACGAAAATGTATTACGACTTGGTTGAAAGCGGAAAAAGAATTAAAGCCTTGAGAAAGGAACATGGGCTTACACAGGAACAGCTTGCGGAGCAGTTAGGTGTTGCCGCAAACACCATTGCACGAATTGAAACCGGCAACAGAGGTATCTCTATTGATTTGGCAATCGAACTGGTTGTGCGCTTTGAGACAACCCTTGATTACATATTTTTAGGTCGTGAATAACCTCAAAACTATACCTACGAGGCAATAAAAACTTGCATGAGGAACAGGTACAATTTAGATACAGCCAAAGAAAATCGGCTGCTTGATCCTTGAAAACTGAATACACAGTCATCGAATACGTTCCTGTTGCCGGTGCGAGAGCATCAGCCACATCAGCGGTACGCCGAGACGTATCGGATAGAGAAACAGAACGACTTTCTTCTATAAATTAAGCGCTTGTCTCTCTCCCGATGCCAGCGATCAATACTGGCTTGTAAATATTGGGTTGCTCCCAATACGGCCATGAAAGCAACAGGATTAAAGATACTTCTCTACGGAGCTGGCGGAGAACCCGGCAGAGGTTAGATTCCTATGGAACTGATTCGCAATCAGTCGTTCGGTGATTCCCTGAGGGCGTAAGCCCTCTTTCCCAGGGGTGCGTGGCAAATATGGGACACATAGACTTTTGGACTGACTGCCTGATTCCTTTCTGGCAGTCAGTTATTACATAGCCAACGAAAGGAGGTCATGGCACATGATGAAAGAAAATTGGGTATATTGCCGTGGTGATATTTATTGCGCCAAGCTGGACCCGGTAGTTGGGTCGGAACAAGGCGGCATCCGTCCGGTTATCGTCATTCAGAACGATACCGGTAATAAACACGCTCCCACATTGATTGTGGCAACGGTCACCACCAGAATCCATAAGAAAGCGAATATGCCGACGCACTTTGTTATTTACGACAATCCTGCATTCAAAGAAGCGTCCGTTGTTCAGCTGGAACAGATTCGTACCATTGATAAAAGCAGGATTGATAATTACTTAGGTAAGGTAACGCCCCGTGAAATGGTAGCGATTGAGAAAGCCTTATCTGTCAGCCTGGCAATGGAACAGCTGAAAAAGCGTTCCCCAAAACATAAAGCAAAGAGAGCGAAGGAGTGAACATAAATGTTTGAAGAAAGAATCGCTGCCATGAATCAGCGCACCGAAGAAGCGATGGCTGCTAACGCAGTTCAGTTTGATAAGAGAACCTATACGGTTGATGAGATTCAGGATATTCTGGGCATCAGCAGAACCAGCGCATACAACCTTGTGAAAAAGAAAGTTTTCCATAGCGTCCGCATCGGTGGCAGTATCAGAATCTCCAAAAAGAGTTTTGATGAGTGGTTGGATCATCAAATGTAAGATTTGTCAAGGGCGTCGTACAACCCGGCGACAAACTTCAAAACATATTGAGAGTTCGATAAAATGTAGCCATGACAAGAAACACATGGCTACATTTTTTACATAGGAGGTTGTACGATGGCGGAAATGAGAAAACGCACGAGTATGTCTGTTCTGGAAATGGGCAGGATGCTCGGTCTTGGTAAAACGGAGTCATACTGGCTCATTAAGAAGAATTACTTCAAAACCATTCTTGTCGGCAACACCATGAGGGTGATGATCGACAGCTTTGAAGAATGGTATGCCAATCAGTTCAAATACCAGAAGGTCGATGGAACCCCTCCCGGCGAGGAATTGAAGAAAACTACATATTCAATGGAGGAGCTTGGACAGCGCCTTGGGCTGAAAGAAGCGACTGCTTACGAACTGGTTGCCAAAGGGCATTTTGATGTGGTCGATGTCCTGGGCAAGCGCAGAGTGACAAAGGAGAGCTTTGAAAGATGGTATGCTTCTCAAACCGATTACCGCACGGTAGAGGATCAGGAACTGGATGCAGATATTATGGCATCCACCTACGGTCTGCCGGAAATGGCAAGAATGCTTGGGGTACATCGTCAGACCATTTACTATATCGTTGCCAATGAAGATTTTGAGCTTATCAAGGTTGGCAGGTATAAGCGAGCTACCAAAGAGAGCTTTGAAAAATGGTATCACAATCAGACCCGCTACCAGTTAGCGGAAGATAGACAGGAAAGGAGCTGATTACATGGCATCTATCGTTAAGAGAAAAAAGAAGTATTCTGTGGTTTATACATACACCGATGAGAACGGCAACAAGCGTCAGAAGTGGGAAACCTTTGAAACGAATGCCGAAGCAAAGAAAAGGAAGTTGCAGGTTGAATATGAGCAGGAGTCCGGAACCTTTATTCCCCCTTCTGCTAAAACCGTCAATGATCTTTTGGATGAGTATATGTCAATCTATGGTGTGAACACCTGGGCGATGTCTACCTATGAAAGCAGAAAGAGCCTGATTGCAAACTATATTCGTCCCCTCATCGGTGATATGAAGCTGGAGGATGTCACGCCGAGAATCATGGACAAGTATTACCGAGATTTGCTTTCTGTCAAAGCGGTTTCTTCTAAGTATGTAAAAGCCCGTACAGAATATCTGACTCCGCATACTGTCCGAGAGGTTCACAAGACATTGCGAAATGCTTTCAATCAAGCGGTCAAGTGGGAATTGATGACCAGAAACCCTGTGGAGCACGCTACGCTGCCGAAAGAAGAACACAAGACCAGGGATATCTGGACAGCAGAAGTGCTCCAGAAGGCTCTGGAAGCCTGTGACGATGATATTCTTCGTCTGGCTATTAACCTTGCCTTCTCCTGTTCCCTGCGAATGGGCGAGCTTCTGGGGCTTACCTGGGACTGTATTGACATTTCCCCCACCAGTATTGAACTTGGTCAGGCAAGCATCTTCGTTGAAAAGGAGTTGCAGAGAGTAAATCGTGAAGCGATGGCAGATCTGGACGGTAAGGACATCATGTTCAAGTTCCCACCGACCTTCGCCAGTACGCATACCGCATTGGTTCTCAAAACTCCTAAGACCAAAACAAGTGTCCGCAAGGTGTTCTTACCGAAAACCGTAGCGGAAATGTTGGTACAGCGAAAGGCTGACATCGAAGAACTGAAAGACCTTTTCGGTGACGAGTTCGTAGACTTCAATCTGGTTTTCTGTTCTTCCAATGGCAAGCCGATTGAGGGGCAGGTTATCAACCGTGCTTTCAATAAGCTGATTGAGGAGAAGGGACTGCCGAAAGTGGTTTTCCATAGTCTCCGACATTCCAGTATCACTTACAAGCTGAAGCTGAACGGCGGCGATATGAAATCCGTTCAAGGCGATTCCGGTCATGCACAGGTCAAGATGGTAGCGGATGTTTACTCCCATATCATCGACGATGACCGCAGACTGAACGCTGAAAGAATGGAAGCTGCGTTCTACTCAGGCAGACAGGCAACGCCTGAGCCGGTTCAACCAGCCGCAACGGAAAGCTCCGCTGATGATAAAGAACTTCTTCTGAAGCTTCTGCAAAATCCGGAAATGGCAGCACTCCTGAAGTCGCTGGCAAAAACATTATAGTAACTGCAAGGGCAGATCCTTTTACATAGCTACAATAGCTGTAAAAGGGTCTGCCCTTATTTTTTTGTTATGGAGGTCAACGAGTATGGATAGAATCTTTATGGACGAGTATTACGAGCATCTGAGAGCTGACAATATCGAGGCATTTTCCAAGGAAAGGAACGACGAATATGTTGGCAGAGCTGAGGAATACAAAGCAGCAAAGTCGGCATTGCTTGAAGGATTGGGACTTGAGCATTTGTTTGACCATAGCCATGAACTGACTCCGAAAGAGAAAGAAATATGGATGCTGTTCGATAGGGTTGATGTAGCAGAGCTTCTTGCAAGGGATGCTTTTGCCAAGGGTGCTTATATGCTCGGCGCTGAGGATAGAGAGATTATGCTGAAATAAAAAAAGACCTGCTTCGGCGGGTCTAAATTACATAGAATCATTGAGTCTGAAAAACCTTTGAAATTCTTAATAATTCTGGTTGAAAAATTCATTTTGAAATGATATATAAAACAGACTGAAATCTGTGTCTAAGGACACCCGCACCCTCACACGAGAATGAATAGGATTTCCTATCATTTCGCATCACGAGAAGTTACATAGTGACATTTACTTGCACTTGCAACGTCCACCAAAAATCGAAAGACTTGCTAATTTCGAGCCAATCGGACGGTGTAAAATCCCTCTGAATTAGCTATCACAGCGTAGTATCAGATGGGATTTGAAATGCTGAAAAACCTTGTATTTCCAAGCATTTTTAAGCATTAGATGCCACTTCCCGATGTCGTATCGGGTCTACTCCTAAGCGGCAGGCCACTGGTTCGAATCCAGCCGGGGGTGCCAGATTTTCTGTCAAAAGCCCTTGCTGCAAGGGCTTTTGTTTTTTACCCTTTTTGGTGTTTCCTTGCAGCATACTCCACGCCTTCTCGCGGCTGCCGCCCTCTTTTTGCGCGCGGATGGGCCGCCGCTGCAAGCAACGCATGTTCTCCTCGGCGGTTTTCCGCCATAGAACGCAGGGCACTTGACAGGTCTCGCGCCGCCGGGTATCATGATGGTATCACATACCATTTCAACGACGGCGGCGGGAATGGCTGCGCGCAGAGAATACCGCAGGCGCCGATCTTTTTTCTGCGAATGGTATAGGAACGCTTTTGGGAAATATCGGCCAGCATGGTCACGGAGATGAGGGGCGATAGATATGAAAGTCAATATTAACTTTAAATTCTTTTCCCAAA
>ENA-OZDX01000901-OZDX01000901.1-human-gut-metagenome-genome-assembly--contig:-NODE-901-length-12132-cov-8.142751_pt1 | contig 12132 bp, 12 predicted proteins | sample MGYA00245062_ERZ653597 | MGnify/ENA primary metagenome ERZ653597 (study PRJEB26926, sample SAMN06165186) | human gut metagenome | biome: ENVO:00009003; feature: ENVO:2100002; material: ENVO:00002003...
TAAAACAGTATAACACAAAATAAAAGTGACATTGTGAACTGATTGAAATGCTTCTATATTTTTATTGGTTTAAAGGAGACGCAACATGAATACCATTTACGCAGAATACAACATGTACCACAACAGCATTGACATTTATACAATATTTATTGTGTCAGGCACCATTGTTTTTTCATTCTCGGCATTGGAAGAACTTCTGCATATCTTCTGGTGAAAGAAGAACATTTCAGTTCCATTCCTCTGCCAGCAGGAAGTCACGAATATTGCGGTGTTTGATTCCATCTCGGCTCATATCCAGTTCGTCCATCGTTACAACGTATTTCGGGAAATTGTCACGAACACTGGCAAACGCCCCAAACTCACGCTGGATGGTTTCCTCCGAGGCAAGTAGATAGGAAACCTGAACATACAGCTTTTTCCCATGATCTTCACATACGAAGTCAATCTCCTTGTCAGAGACTTTCCCAACAGTCACAGAATAACCACGGCGCAGCAGCTCCATGTAGACAACATTTTCAAGGACAAGGTTAATGTCCTTCATGTTGCCACCGTACACGGCTTCCCGGACACCATGATCTGCAACATAGTATTTCTCGTTGACGGTCAGGATTTTCTTTCCCTGGAGGTCTTGGCGCTTCACCTGATAAAACAGGAATGCGTCCGTGCAGGCTTTGATGTAGTTCAGTACCGTTTCTGGTGAAACGGAGCGCCCTTCACTTTTCAGATACTTGGAAATGGCTGTGGAAGAAAAGGTAGTGCCGATGTTGGAAGTTATATAAGCAATAATTCTCTCCAGCATATCCACATCACGGATATTGTTTCGCTTGATAATATCTTTCAGCTCTACGGAGTTGAACAAGTCCCGCAAATACTGACGACTGGCGGCATCGTCGTAGCGAAGGTTGCTCAAATAGGGCATTCCTCCCAGCGTCAGATATTTTGTAAAGCATTGTCTTTCGTCTGCACCTTCGTAAACGGTGTGATACAGCTCCATAAACTCTCTGAATGAAAACGGGTAAATCACGAACTCCACATACCGTCCGGCAAGATAAGTGGCAAGCTCACCGGAAAGCAGCTTGGCGTTGGAACCGGTAATGTATATATCACAATCCAGCTCCACCCGGAAAGAGTTGATACATTTTTCCCAATCAGCCACCTCTTGGATTTCGTCGAAGAACAGATAAACCTTGCCGCTGATTTCTTTTGTTCTGCGAAGGATTTCATCATGCAATGCAACAGCCGTACAAAGGTGTGCATTGCTCATGTTCTCAAAATTCAGGGAAATAAACTGTTCTGGTTGGACCCCGTTTTGGGCAAGTTCCTCTTGGATCAGGCTCAGCATGACAGATTTTCCACTACGGCGAATCCCTGTCAGAACCTTTATCAGCTCATTTCCGATAAAAGGACGGATACGGCTCATATAAATTTCTCGTTTAATCATGTAGACCAGCCTCCCTTCTGAAACTGTCTATATGGTACCACGGCTATAACTGATTTTCAATACCGCAAATCCAGTTTTATCAGATATAATTGATAAAATACGAATTTCGACACAATCAGGCAGTTATACCGAGCGAAGTTTGGCTATGCGTTTTTATTGTGTCAGGCACCATTGTTTCATATTGAAATATAGTGTCTCTGTGCATGTTCTATATACCTCTGATTATATAATATTCAATTTATATAATCTCTCAAATGCTTTTTTATCAAAGTCTGCTTCTGTAATATATAGCTTTCTATCGCTATCAATGTCATTCTAACTCAATAGTCATATCAATTATACAATTAAAAGCAAAGATGCTGCTAACTGAATAACAACATCTTTGCTTGTTTAGAATGGGGATTATAAAATTTTAATGATAGTATACTGTGACATAAATATTTTTTAATGTTGCTGCTGCAACAGTTCCCGTTGAATACCTTGTAGATTCAAATTGAACATAATAATTTCCAACAGGGCTTAAATTATAATTGCCAAAATCTGCAAAAGTAAGAGAACTATTCCAACTTTTGCTGTCTGTATATCTGTCAAATGTGCCATCTCCATTATCCTCATCTTTAGCAACAAATAATTCGATGTTTCCACTACTTCCACTACTTTTTGTGGATGTAACCACTATTTTACTGATTGTGGAGCCTGACGGAACAGATGTGCTGCTGATTGTAAAAGAACCAAGAGCGGAAGTTGCCACTGTATCATTTGTTCCAAAAAAGGAATTTAACATTCCAACAGAATGTCGTGATGATCCAGAAGTTAATGCTGTCGGAGTTATTTCAAATGTCATTGTTTTCTCCGTCTCCGAATAATTTTCCTGAGTTTCTGCCGCAAAAGCTGTGACATTCATTGTAAAAAGCATGACAACACATACAATAATAGAAAAAAAACGTTTTCTCATAATGAATCTACCTCCATACTTTATGTAATCATCCCCATCTAAATATACTAAATTGAAAAATCAAATCTTCCACCGATTTTATTATCCTCTGGTTTGATAGAATTCCATTCAATATTTTTAATTTTATCCAAAAGTTCATCTTTTGAATTTGCTTGAACAGTAGCTTTTTTTACTTCAATTTGCTTTAATTGTTCCTTTTTCTTCGCCTCTTTCTTCTCCGCAGCTTTCTTTTCCTGAATTTTTTCAAGATATTCTTTCTGACTAGCTGATGTTTTTTCTAATTGAGCAAAGAATGTTGTAGTTCCATCACTATTAAAAGAAATACCAAACTTTGTTATTTTTGTATCAGTATCTGCACTGTTTTCTATTCCGTTTGTCTTACCAAATGCTCTTTCAAATCCAAACTGAGCATTGATTTCATCCGACATACGCAAAGCACCTTCAATACTATGCATCTTTTCAGCATAATATTTGGGATCGGATGCCATCTTCTCCATTTCTTCCTTTGAGAAAATAACCGTAAACTCTTTATCACTTTGTGCTAAAATATCTTTAGCATTATCACCATTTTCAAAATCTGCAACCATAAAGTCCATATCTGTTCTTGAGCCACGCATATCTTTAAGCATTTTTTGTGCCTCTTTACTTAGATTTTTTTCGGCTATACTTTCTGTCACATTTTTCTTGACCTTATCATTTTCTGTTGTTTTCGCTGTTTCTTTTTTCTTATCTACTGTACCTGCCTTGTAGGTATTCTGATAACTTCCATAAACAGTACCCGTTGTATTCACATTCATTGACATATCCTTTGTCCTCCTTCTCTGAATCCGTTCTTTATTATTTATTGTTTCTAATATTATATATCGGCTTTATTCCGAAAACTATAATCCTCCCTGTTATTTTTATCCCATGATTATTGAAAATCTAAAATTTGAAATTCACTCTTAAATCAGATTATGCATTAAATATTATTGCTATTGACAAACCACCTAAATATGAATTAAAAGATACTTCTTGCTCAACAGAAAAAAGCAGCCTATTGCAAGTTTATTGTGTCAGGCACCAATTGTTCCAATGCAATTTCGGCATTTTTATCGCAAACGAAGCGGCAGAAGAAAACCTGAAAAAGAAACGGGATGGCAGCAACAAGTATCTCTATGAACTTGACTTTTCTTCAGCATTAAAAACAGCCAGAAAGTTCTTCATGCGCAGGGATTCTGGAAGGCATATCGATATTATCCGGCTGATGATGAAATATGTCCACGCAGTGAAAGACAGGTTCCGGCAGTTTCAACGGCCTCTCCGTGGAATCAGCGCAATTCATTTTGGATATCGGTAAGTTCTGCAACTGAATATCCTTCTTTTTGGCAGATGGACAGCATCTGTCTTTTTGGCATACCTGTTTTTGGCTTTTTGAGTTCAAAATATCGGATATTTGACAACAACTGAGCTATCGAACAAAACTTCGAACAACTGACTTAATGGCATTGCCATTGTTTTTCCATTTGTTCCTTTGATGAATCTTCTTTTTTATCTTCTTCACCAGTTCCTGAATCTTCTGGAAAGATTCTTCGCTGATTGTATGTTCCATCCGGCATGCATCATGATTTGCAGTTTCTGGAGATACCCTATCAGTTCTAAGAATTTATTAAGAAATTCTGCCGTTCTCCATTTCATATACTACATCGGCCACGTTCATTGTGGATACTCTGTGGGATACCAGGACAACCGTTTTCTTCTTGGCCGATTCTTTCAATGATTTTAAAATGATTCCCTCGTTTAAAGAGTCGAGGTTCGATGTAGGCTCATCGAGCAGGATCAGAGGGCATTCATGGAGAAATGCTCTTGCAATTCCGATTCTCTGTTTTTCACCACCGGACAGCGTATCACCCAGTTCTCCGACTTCTGTATCATATCCTTTCGGAAGTGTCATTATGAAATCGTGGATAGACGCTTTCTTTGCAGCTTCCATAATCTCTTCTCTGGATGCTCCCGGCTTTGCGATTGCGATATTGTTTGCAATCGAATCATGGAACAGGTGCGTTTCCTGTGTGACATAACTTTCCATATCTCTCAAATGCTTGGTCGGAATCTTGCGGACATCTGTACCGTCTACCGATACACTTCCATCCTGCACATCCCAGAACCGCATCAGCAGTTTTAAGAGCGTAGATTTTCCGGAGCCGCTCGCACCATGAATCCCTGTGATTTTACCCGGCTGTAATTTCAGTGAATAGTTATCTAAAATAACCTCATTATCATAAGCAAATGTTACATGCTCTGCCTCTGCTCCTGTAAATTCATGTTCCATGCTCTCTGCACCGGAAGTTTCCACGTCACCCGGAATTTCTTCCACAAGCGGTGTCTCTTCCAGAAGAGAAAGAACACGCTCACCACTTGCCAGTGTCTGGTTCAGGTTATTGGAAAGGCTTGATAATGCTACTACCGGTCCGAAAGAACCCATCATTGCGATGGTGCAGGTTAAGATTCCCTCGAATCCCATCGCACCTTTGTCGTACAGCCAGATCGTCAGTGCAAGCATTCCAAAAGATGCAAGCAGGATAACCATGTTCGTAAATGAACGCTGTGAGCCTTCCATTTTGCTTAATGACTCCTGCATTCCTGCAAGATTTTTGGAATGCTCAGACATCTGCTCTTTTCTCTTTTCACCCTGTCCGTACTGGATGGTCTCGTCCAGTCCACGTAAAGAATCCAGAACAAAACTGTTCAGTTCTCCGAAGTTTGTCCGAAATTCCATTCCCTTCTGGCTTCCACGTTTTCCATTCCACATCGGGATGACAACACCGACAATCAGATAAGCTACCAGAGCAATCACTCCTGCCAGCCAGTGATATCTTCCGATAAAAATCACCATAATAATTGAGGTCAGCGTTGCAATCGCAATCGGAGAAATGGTATGTGCATAGAACACTTCCAGTAATTCGATATCGGTTGTAATAATCGAGATCAGATTTCCCTTATCCCGTCCTTCCAATTTTGCAGGGCAGAGCTTTCTCAGTGCCGCAAACACTTTGTGACGGATGATTGCCAACAACTTAAATGCGATAAAATGATTACAATACTGTTCCACATAATGCAGGATTCCACGAAGCACTGCAATTACGATCATGACTGTAATAATCGTTTTTACTGGAGTAAATACCCGCCACATATTGTCCACCGGAACAATCATTCCGGCTACTCCTGTCAGAAGACCATGCATGATAACCTGTCCTGCCAGTATCGTCAGGAAGATTGCACATAAATAACCCAATGTTCCAAGGATGATTGCTGCCAGCATGATATGGAGCAAGGGTTTTACCAGACCAATCAGACTTCCCATGATCTGGATGGCACTTCTGCGTTTTGTTGTATTCGTATTTTCACTCATTATGCCATTCCTCCTTTTCCATAGTTTTCCAGTGCCATCTGGCTTTCATACAGATGTCTGTACGCACCATTCTGGCTCATCAGTTCGTCATGCTTTCCGCTTTCTTTGATTTCTCCGTCTTTTAAGAAATAGATCTTGTCAGACTTCACGACATTTGCCAGTCTGTGGGAGATCAGAAGTACCGTCTTTGTCTTTGCCAGTTCGTGAATCACATTCATGATTAGTTCTTCACTTTCTACATCGATATTGGATGCAGCTTCATCAAAAATATAAACCGCACTGTCTGTCCGAAGCAATGCTCTGGCAATTACCAGTCTCTGACACTGACCGCCGGACAGGTTGCTTGCTTTTTCCAACAACTGTGTCTGCAAGCCATCCTGTGTTTGTAAGAACCCTAAGAGATTCACTTTCTGAAGGACAGCTTCCATCTCTTCTTTCGTTGCGTCCGGTTTTGCCATCTTCAGATTTTCTTCTACTGTACCTTTGAACAGGTAGCTGTTATGGCGAACCAGAACAACCCTCTGCATCAGATTGGTTTACGGCACTGAAAAAGGACTTCACCAAGGAGCAGCTGAAAGAGACTGTTGCATACAACGCAATGACACGGATCGGGATCCTGTACAAAGTCGAGGAACTGATTAGAAACAAAACACCGGAAGAACGCCATGAGGAACGCCAGAAACAGTCCCGCCCGGTGGTAGACGCACTGTTTGAGTGGCTGCATTCGATGGAAGATTCTGTGGACAGATCTTCCCTTATTGATGATGCCATTCTTTATACACTGAACCAGGAACCATATCTGCGCCGCTATCTGGACGACGGACACCTCAGCATCGATAACAACAGTGCGGAACGTGCCATCAAGAATTTCGCTGTCGGCCGCCGGAACTGGCTCTTTGCCAAAAGTATCCGGGGAGCAGATGCCAGTGCTGTTGTTTACAGTGTCACGGAAACAGCTCTCCAGAACGGGCTGAAACCATATGTGTACCTGACATATGTGCTGGACCAGATACGGCAGATGGGATCATTTCCAAAGCCGGAAGAACTGGACCGGCTGCTCCCATGGTCGGATGATCTGCCGGATGAATTCAGGACGAAAAATCAATGATAAATTAAGCCACCTGATCAACAGGTGGCTCTTTTTGAAAAATCAAGGTACAGATGATTACCTACTTACCTTACAATTATAGTGAATTACTCCAACTCGCAAAGGGCTGGGGTAATTTTGTATCTGACCGCATTAATATTTGGCGCTTACTTTACAACTGCCATAAAAATACTCCTTTTCGATAAGAATTGTCATATCTGAATTCTTACCAAAAAGGAGTCATTTTTTACCAGAAACACAAACTTTTTTACACTACCGACTATCCGGTTGATTATAAAGCGCTTACTTTAGAACTATCTATTTCCCGATAGCCCCATTATTTTATTTGTGATTACTGTGCCTAGCATTTCAGCTATTCTCCAATAACCACATCTACTGTTCGCAAGTTTCATAGCTTGCCAGTGTTCTAATTTCAGTTTTCTAAGTATACGATAGCGTGTCCTTATGTTTCCAATAGACCGCTCGGATTCTGCGTCTTGCCCATTTATCCGTTGTGATAAGAAGTCCACTCATATCCGCTAGTCTGAAATATTCCTCCCATCCTCGCACATACTCTTGGTATTTCTTTTCTCGTTCTGTGTTGCTAATGCCTTTGTTTCTGTCAGTAAGCTCTCTGCTTTTATTTTTCATCTTGACTATTGACTTTTGATGTACTCTGAGTCTGCATTTGCCTTTGTATCTATAAAATGTATAACCGAGATACTTGACTTTGCTGATGTGAGCCACCTCTGGTTTCTTTCTGTTTACCTTTAGTAGTTATTTCTCTGCGCTAGGTGTTATTGTTTCTGTTGTAGTTGTTTCTTCAGGCCAATTAACTTCTTACTTGATTACTTCGATTTCAGCAAGACCAACTGCTGTTGTTGATTCTGAAACTTCGTCAACTACGAACTTAATATTCTTAACTTCTTTGCCTTCGCCAAGACTGATTTCCTTAACTGAACCATCGTTTGGAAGTTCCCCAACTTCAAGTGTTGTTCCATCATCAAATTCTAAGTGAGAGTTTGTAATGTGGTCATCTGTATTAGGTCTGTCATAAATTTTAATTTTTGTAACTTTCTGCACTTCATCGTATGCAAGACTCAACCAAGCTCCTGCACCTTCGTTCTTTGTTGCCCATTCAGCCCATGGGAATCTTGTATGAAGATTTGCAAGTCCTGTTGCATAACCATCTGCAACACCATCAACTGCCTTAACTACACTCTGGTCATCCCATCTGCTATCACTGCTGTTTTCACTTGATGCTGTTACTGTAGCAAGTGAACCAATGCTGTTTGTTTCATGCTTGTAAAATACTTCGTTAACCTTTGAGAATGAAGCAATCCAGTTATAGTATTCTGTTGAATACTTACGAAGTGCCTGATCCTTTAAGTTATACTTAAATGGTCCCTGACGCATACTGTATGGAGTTAATACGTTTTCTCTTTCGCTCCAGTTAAGCATTGTCTTTTCTTCAAGACCATCAAGATGCTGCCAAGCTCCTAAATATGTATCAAGTTCATGGTTCCAACCGTAATTACCTTGATCTTTAGGATATACTTCATCAGTCATATGGCTATGAATAATAGCTTCGTGAACTGTTGGCTGGAAGTCATTGTTTTCTGCCTGGATATCCTTAATAGCTTCGATACCGAATAATCCAAAATATGCATGATCATAATGCATGTCATATCTTGATGTCATGTAAACATCTGTTGGGTTAACACTTTCCATTACACTCTTAAGATCTGCTAAGAAGTTTGCACGTGTATATGAAGCATGCTCTCCTGTTGTAAGATAATGATAATCATTTCTTACGTTTTCGTTACCATATGTTTCTGTTACACCATTTCTTGAAGATATAACTTTGTTATCATCTGCAACATAAATATTGTATACAAAACTGTCTGTAAATGCTGTTGTGAATGCTCCAACCCCCATACCACCGTTATCTGCATAACCTAAGAAATATAAGTGCTCTGTTGGTACACCAATTGTGTTTAATGCATTGACTGTATCACTAATTCTTAATTTTCCATGGTCTACGCCATTGTAATCTCCGTTTGTTGCATAAACAACATATACTTCGTCACCGTTTGCAACAGCTCTGTTCATAACACCACCTGCCATTAACATTTCGTCATCTTCATGAGGTGCCATTACTAAAATTCTCTTATGATGTTTAACTTTTGCATCAACACCGTCAAAGTGTACTTCTGAAACTTTTGCAGTCATACCCTTTTCGAACTGGAATTTAATTCCTGTTATTTCGTTCTTTGATACTGATACAACATTTCCTGAATCCTTTGAATCACATGAACCTGCTTCAACCCATCCTTTAGATGTATTAACCATGACTGTGTATGGTGTAGCTTCACCGTCAAAGTCAACACTGAAGTTTTCAATATTGTATTCTCTGTCTAAACCAATTGTTAATGACGGATTTTCATCATCCGCATTAGGTGCCCATGTTGTGTTTGCATCTCTATCTGTAACATTTTCTCCATCTTTAGATGATGAAACTTTAACAGGCTGGCTGTATGCTAAGTCAATATCAATGTTCTGTCCTTTTTCAGTAAGAACAACCTTCTTTTCCTCTTCCGGATTGATTACTTCTTCACCTAAAACTTTTACTTCGCCAATTGCAGGCCAAACTGTTGCTCTTGACTCTTTGTGAAGAGGTAACTGTGTTAATGTGACACGAACATACTGATATTTGTTGTTTGCATACTCTTCTGCAATCTTACCATACTGTTCTTTTGAAAAATCAGTATTAGCCGTGTTATCCCATAACATGTCCCAGCTGCTCTTATCATTTGAACCTTCTATCTTGTACTGCCATGCCTGACCGTAAACAGGAGTTGTTGCTGCCTGTGCATCTTCAAGTGTAGGAAGAACTTCATATTCAAATACTAAGTCAAATGCCTGAATCTGCTGAAACTTACCAAGGTCAACCATCCACCAAGCGCCTTCTTTTTCTGAATATCCGTCACCTACCCAAAGTGTACTGTCATTTCCATCAAGTGCATTTGCAGGATCTCTACTCTGTGTTGAAGCTGTAGCTTCTCCATCAAGTGCAAAATTAGTAAGTTCTTTTGGTCTGTATACATTAAATTCTGCTACTGCAGGCCATAGGTTTTATTGAAGAGTCTTTAAATTATATAAAAGAACATTTAGAAGATGATTTATCTCTTGAACAGATTGCCCAACATGTTCATATTAACAAATCCTACTTTAGTAGAACTTTTAAGAAAGAATGTGGCGATTCCGTAATTAGCTATATTACTAATCTTCGAATTAACAAAGCTAAGGAACTTCTTGCCACTTCTAACTTGAAAACTTTTGAGATTTCTGAAACTGTTGGAATTCACGACCCCGCTTATTTTTCTGTAATATTTAAGAAAAACACAGGTATGAGCCCTAAGGCCTACAGAGATCAGTTTTTAAATGTGTAAAAAAGATTATATTTAAATTGTATTGTAGGACGGAGTTTATTTATGAATAATGCTAACCAGTTATTGGCTAAAGTGCTTATAATCCTGCTATTAAATTATTTATGAGTCAGACAAACTTGAAATTGAAAGTTCCTATAATTTACAAATCATAATATATTCTTCACCATTTTCATCAACGATTTCAAATCCTACCTTCCTATACATACGGACAGCATAATTCATCTTTTGAACAGCCAATGATGCTTGTTTATATCCTTCTAGTTTTAATTTCATTAGCATCTGTTTCATTAATTCTGTTCCGATACCATAGTTTCTATACTCTTTAAGAAGTGAAATTGCAAAAGACGGTGTTTCATTATCTATATGCCCGTAATCATTCATAATCCGAACCCATACAGCACCAACAATCTCATCCGCAACTTGAGCAACCAAACATAAGTCTCCCTTGTTCTCACCAAAGTCTTTTACATATACCTGCAAATCTGGTTTGTTAATGATATCTTTGGACGGTACAGAAACACCTTCAGGAATAAAAATCGCCTCGTACAAAAAAGTATCTAATATCTTATTTTCGTCTCGTTTTAATTCTCTTATTGAATAATTCATATAAACCTCCGATTTATTTTTATTTATAAATCAGTTTTCATTCCACACATAATGATTCCTCCGCTAAATATCGAATTGTGCAAAAGCCCAAGGGACTTTAATGCCCCTTATGCTTTTCTCTTTTCTTTTGCTGTTTCAACTCAAACATTCGCTGTTCTTCCGCCTCTTTTTTCTTGCGGCTTCTCTCTTTACGCTCCTGATTGTTCTGTTCCTGTTGTAATTTTAATGCCTGCTGCGATTTTGTGCCAATGCCTGTTTCCATCGTCTGCTTTTTTGCTTCTCGTTGCATACGCTTTGGATTTCTTTTTATATCCTTTACAACAGTTTCAACAGCCGGACTGAATTTCAAACTAAAATAGTATTTTTGAATATATTCCTGCACTTCGTAATCCTTTGGTTCTGCACCAAATGTTACCTTCGCCACAGATAGTTTACCATCTTCAATACGTTCAAATACACCTACCCAAAATGGTTCTTCAAAATATACCGTCAGTTTTCCACTTGCTTTGTCCATAAGAATCCCTCCTAAAATGAATTGAACAAAGAATGGACAACCCGGAGGGGCAGGTTACTTACCCTATTTGCATAGGACGGCTGGGCTACCTACCAGCTCTAGTACATTTTTAATGTACATTGCGTTTTTATCTTTGTATTTATAATCAAGCCATGTGGCACGATTAACTTATTCGGTCAATTCCGATTTGTAAAACACATTCATTTCACATAGACACAGTATACCACATTTTCTGTTCCTATGCGATATCATTTAATGCTTCTTCCGATAAGAACTCATCTTCTCCACAGTAACCTCCGGATAAAAGTAAGTAAGAATACATCATAATTCCTCTCATCCAAAGACACCTCCTGCATATTTACCTCGACTACCATGTCTGCCAATACTGTATATAATTGAAGCTTCTCCAATTCTCGCAAACTTTTTAATTATCTGTTTATTTGTTCCAGGCACTTTGTATATGTGTTTCATAAACTCATCAAACCTTTCCTTTTTTACTAAATGAATACGGGTAAGCTTGTATAAAGAACCTGCCGCCTTAGCAATATATTCAGTTTCTTCAACACTTAATCCATATTCCTGAGCCACCGCTTCGACCCTTATGTATCTTTTTATTACCTCTGCACCATGTAGGTAAGCCCTAACATCCGGCTGTAATTGTGTTACCATCCTTTTCACCTACTTAT
>ENA-OZDX01000905-OZDX01000905.1-human-gut-metagenome-genome-assembly--contig:-NODE-905-length-12104-cov-11.127645_pt1 | contig 12104 bp, 9 predicted proteins | sample MGYA00245062_ERZ653597 | MGnify/ENA primary metagenome ERZ653597 (study PRJEB26926, sample SAMN06165186) | human gut metagenome | biome: ENVO:00009003; feature: ENVO:2100002; material: ENVO:00002003...
GCGTCTGCGCGGTCAGCTTCCCGGTCTTGATGTAAAGGGCTATGGTCTTTTCGTTTACTTCGTCCTGCAATTTGTCGCGTCCTCCTTTCGCGTTTCTTTATGGGGCGGCGGTCAGATACGCACCCGCAGCCCGTTCAAGTCCTCGGCTCTGATACCCACAAGATACCAGTTGTCGCCGTACTCAATCCGGGTCGGCTTCCACTTGCCCCGCACGAATACGTCAAAGCACTCGCCGCAATGCAAGCCCCCGTAGTAGCTGTTTAAGTCAAAGCGGATGTCGTAACGGTCGGTGCGCTCGTCAAATACCAATGCTCCTGTCATTTTCTGTGCCATAATAAAATCCTCCTTTTGTGGTTGTGGGTGGTTACAGGCTTTCGCCCTCATTGCATGAATAATAGTCCGGGTCGCCGTACTGCGGCTTTTTCGGTGACAGTGCGCCGCTTGCCATGTCATGGGCGACAAGGGAAGTGTAGTAGTTGCCGATTGTGGACGGGGCGTTGAAAAGGGCGGCTTTCAGATATTGCTTGATGTTGCGGATTTTGGTTGTGTTCTCCCGCATACAGTCAAGCACAAAGCGGATATGCTCGCCGTCTAGTTTCATAAACTTTGACTTCACAAGCTCTGCCGGGTAGTCGTCCCCCGCAATCCGTACCCGCTTTCTGGCGGTGCATACGGTTTCAAGCATGAGGTCTACAATCTCGTCCAGCCTGTCACTGTCAAACTTCATGTCCTGTTTGAGAATGTGGTAGTCGATATTGTCCTTGATGATTTCCCGGTATATATCAACTGCGCTCTGTGCTGCCGCTTCCGTTCCTTTCCGTTCCGGCGGCGCAGCCGCTTCTCTGCAAGGAGAGGGGTTAGGGGAAAGGATAGGAATGGAATGGGTACTTGATAAATCTGTATTTGATTTTTCTTTTTTTGGTAAGTCAGTTCTTTGTATATCTTTATTTAATTGCGTTGGATTTTCCAACGTAGGTTTTTCCAATGTTGGTTTTTCCTGCATTGGATTATCCAATGTTGGATTTTCCAATGTAGGTAAATCCGGCGTAGGCGGCTGCGGCTGCTCGAATATCACATAGTCCGCGCCCCGCAAGCGTCCTTTCTCGTCGCGCTCCCTTGAACGGACGATATACCCGGCGCGTTCAAGTTCCTTAATGGCTTCGCGGATAGCGTCTATCTTCTCCCGGTTGATAAGGGATAAGCCTTTCAAGGTGTAGTCCCAATCTTCGGGGAGTGACAGCATTTGCGACAACAGCCCCTTTGCCTTTAGGGAAAGCTCCTTGTTGCGTAGGTGGTGGTTGCTCATTACGGTATAGCCCTTGTTTCGTTCCACTCTGAAAACTGCCATAGTTCATAGCTCCTTTGCTTTGGATTTGTTACGCAGTAGAAGCGCGGTTTCGGGGGATAAGGTATAAATCCCTTTCCGCGCCAGATACGCGCCCGGAAAACCGCTTGTAGCAAGGCTTTTTCTGCCCCTACTGCGTAACAAAGGGCATGAAAAAAGCGGCGTTCCTGTTCTCCCATGTAGAGAGTAAGAAACGCCGCTTCTGCGTCGTATTCAGTTTTTAGTACAATACCCTGCTTGTCCGTCGCTCGAAAAACCTTGATTTTCCAGTGTTTTCAAAAGTATCGTTATCTAACGTCAGCTTTCCAAAGACCAAGTTTCCAGAATATGATAAAAGACATTGAAAGCGGTCTGATAAACTGCGTGATTACGAAAGATTTATCCCGTCTGGGGAGAAACTATCTTGATTGTGGGTTATATCTGGAAGTTTTCTTCCCAGAGCATAACGTGAGGTATATAGCGGTCAATGACGGCGTAGATACCTTGAATAAATCTGCTATGGACATCACGCCTTTCCGCAACATTTTAAACGAAATGTATGCCGCTGACATATCTGTTAAGATAAAATCGGCATATCGGGCGAGGTTTCAACAGGGGAAATTCATGGGAACTACCGCCCCTTATGGCTATATCAAAGACCCTGCCGACCACAACCATCTGCTGATAGATGATAAAGTGGCACATGTTGTAAAAGAGATATTCGACCTTGCATTAAAAGGGAATGGAGTTGCCAAAATTTGCAGACATCTTAATAAACAGCATATCCTACGCCCTGCCGCTTATGCGGCGGAGCGTGGCGAAACAGGCTTTGAACGTCATTTTGAGGGGAACGAGGACAAACGCTATATTTGGAGTGGGAACAGCGTGAGGAGCATTTTAAGAAGCCCGATATATGCGGGAAATCTTGTAGGCTACAAACGGATTGCCGCCAATATGAAAAGCAAGAAACGCCCCTCTAAGCTGCCCGAAGAATGGGAAGTGATACCCAATACCCATGAGGGAATAGTCACGCAGGAGGAATTTGATATTGTCCAACAGCTTATTACAAGTCGTAGGCTTCCACAGAACAAGGGAGGATTTGTAAATATTTTTGCAGGCGTTATCAAGTGTGTGGACTGCGGATGTGCTCTGCGGGCAATGAACGTACACAGGAGGAAACGCCCAGAGATTATCGACTGTGTACAGTATTCATGTAATAATTATGCAAGAAACGGAAGAAGCGAGTGTAGTGCCCACAATATAGAAGCAAGGGATTTATTCAATGCCGTTCTTGCCGACATCAACTGTTTTGCGGATATGGCAGTGAATGATGAAAAGGCGGTCAGGGCCATAGAAAAGCGGCTCACGGAAACAGACCAGAGCAGGGCGAAAGCATTAGAGAAAGAACGTAAGAAGCTGAACAAACGCCTTGCGGAACTGGACAGGCTGTTTTCCTCTCTCTACGAGGATAAGGTCATGGAGCGTATTACCGAGCGGAATTTTGAGATGATGTCGGGGAAATACCAGAAAGAGCAGCTTGAAATTGAAGCAAGGCTGAAAGAGGTGACGGAAACTCTTAATGAAAGCTACGAGAAATCACGGGGAATCCGTGACTTCCTCGCCCTTATCCGAAATTATCAAGGCTTAAAAGAACTGGATGCAACAGTTATAAACGCACTCATAGACAAGATACTTGTTTCGGAGCGTGAGAAGATGGCAGACGGAACAGTGAAGCAGGAAATCAAGATTTACTATAAATTCATCGGCTTTGTCGATGAATTACATATCATACCTACAAAACGGTGGGCAGCAATGCCCGCTAAAAATTGTACGGTGTGCGGCGTTGAATATGTCCCGGGCTCTGGTGCATCAAGGTATTGTCCTGCTTGTGCCAAGAAGATACGGAGGGAGAAATCAAACGAGAGCAAACGCAGGAGCAGAGAACAGAAAAGGATAGCATGTATGAACTGTCCGCAAAAAATGACCGACTGATCTGGAACAGCAGGAAGGACGTATTTTAAGACAGGGAAACCAGAATGACAAAGTAAAGATATTTCGGTATGTGACGGAGAACACTTTTGATGCGTATATGTGGCAGATTCTGGAGAATAAGCAGAAGTTCATCAGTCAGATCATGACCAGTAAATCACCAGTCAGGGCTTGTGAAGATGTGGATGACACGGCATTGTCTTATGCCGAGATTAAGGCTCTTGCTACAGGTAATCCGTACATTAAGGAAAAAATGGATCTGGATGTGCAGGTGAGTAAGCTGAAACTTCTAAAGGCAAACCATACCAGTCAGATTTACCGTCTGGAATCCGATATTGCAAAGAATTTCCCGGTACAGATCAGTGCATTGAAAGAGCGGATTGCCGGGATGCAGATAGATTCCCAGGTAGTAAAAAGCGTGGATTTACAGGATAATGATACGTTTGCCATGACGGTAGGGAATGTCCTTTATGAAGATAAGAAGGAAGCAGGCGAGGCATTGATCGCCGCCTGTGCAGGGTTAAAAACCGTCAGCACCGGCGGAAAGGTCGGGGAATATCATGGGTTTACGTTATCTGCATCCTACAACATGTTCTCCAATGCGTTTGAACTGACGATCAAAGGAAAATGCTCTTATAAGCTGGAGATCGGAAAAGACCCGGTAGGAAATATGCAGCGTATACATAACACCCTTTCTTCCATTGACAGGAAGCTGACGGAAAGTGAGCTGAAATTGGAAACCGTACAACAGCAGCTTGCTACTGCACAGGAAGAGGTAAAGAAACCATTCCCGAAAGAAGCAGAGCTGAATGAAAAGATGGAACGATTATCCGAGTTAAATGCCCTGCTGAACATGGATGAAAAGGGTAATGAGACGATTATGGCAGATGAGGATATTGGCAGAGAAGGAAGCAGCACAGACAGCAGGGATGCCATAGAAGAAAAAGAACTTCCGGAAACAGCAGACAGAATCCATAAGCCGTCTATTCTGGAACGCTTAAAGCAGGAGAAGGCACAGCAGAATACAGCGGAACAGCCATCTGTACAGAAAGCTGCAAAGAAAAAACATGAACAGGAGTTATAAAAGATTTCCCGTCAGAGTTTTCTCTGGCGGGGACATAAAATGGAGGGTTTGTTTATGGCAAATAATATAGAAAAACAGTTAAAAGAAATATCGGAACGGCTGGAACAGGGAGTAAAGGAAATCTTTACTTCGGAGAGATATACCGAATATCTGAATACCATGTCAAAGTTCCACAATTACAGCTTTAATAACACGCTGCTGATCACCATGCAGAAACCGGAAGCAACACTGGTGGCAGGCTATCAGGCATGGCAGAAGAAATTTAACCGTCATGTAAAACGTGGAGAGAAAGGAATCCAGATCATCGCACCAGCACCGATACGGGAGAAACAGGAGATTGAAAAGATCGACCCGGTAACAAAAGAGCCTGTGATCGGGGATGATGGACAGCCGGAAACAGAGATCGTGGAGATGGTGATACCGAGATTCCGTGTAACGACAGTGTTTGATGTCAGCCAGACAGAGGGGGAACCGATCGCAGAACTGGAGGTACCGGAGCTTACCGGAAGTGTACAGTTTTATGATACGTTTATGCAGGCATTGCAGAATATTTCTCCTGTACCGATCCGCATGATGAATGTGGAAGGGGATGCAAAAGGCTATTATCACCAGACAGAAAAATATATTGCGGTAAAGGAAGATATGAGTAATGTACAGACGATGAAAACCGGAGTCCATGAAGTGAGCCACGCATTGCTGCATGACCGGGAAGTAATGGATGTGGAAGGCGTCTTAAAAGACCAGACAACAAAGGAAGTGGAAGCAGAAAGTATCGCTTATATTGTCTGCAACCATTTTGGTCTGGATACTTCAGAATATTCGTTTACCTATATCGCCAGCTGGTGCGAGAGCAGGGATATGAAGGCGTTGAAAGCATCAATGGATACCATCCGAAAAACATCTGCAGAGATCATTGGGAACATTGAGGAGCAGATGTATGAGCTGGAAAGAGAAAATATCATGCAATATGAAGAAAAAGAAGCATCTGCCACCAGACAGGAAAAACTGGAACAGGACAGTGCGGAAAAGATTGATGAAACTTTGCTTTTTCATGGAGAAAGCGGTCGTTTTGCAATCTATCAGATGGATACGGGCGGAGAGCATACTTATCAGTTTATGGGTTTTGAATCGGCTAAAAAATTAGGCTATACCATTGAGGGGAAAGACTACAGGATGGTGTATGCGGCTCCGTGGACACCAACGATCACATTAGAGGATATTTTTGAGAGATTTAATATCAACCGCCCGAACGATTTTCATGGACATTCCTTATCTGTAAGCGACGTCATAGTTATAAACCGGACGGCGGAGACAAAGGCTTATTATGTGGATTCTTTCGGCTTTGAGGAACTTCCGGACTTTGTACAGCAGAGAATGGAGATGCTGGAAAATAATCATACCAGAGCCTATCCGCCAGTCTATAAAGGAACACTTGCTCAGGCAATGGAAGAACGGGATGTAGATGCTTATCTGGATTCCAGAAAGTTAAATATTGATTGTAAGAAAGCAATCGAGGAAGCAATCGCATTAAATTTTGACGGGCTGCATTTAAAGGAAGATGCCGCAAAGCAAGTGCTGGAACAGTTTGGAGAAGAACGTATGACGTTTGTTATGGCAAATACGCTTCGGGAACTTTCTTATGACGGCAGATTTTCCAAACAGAACAAAGACTGGGCAGAGCATATCGAGATCCCGGAAAATATCAATCAGGGGAAGAATCTGAATCAGGATTATGTGATAGAAAGTCACCCAGCAGTGCTAGATGGATTTATTGATATGGCAAGGGCAGAGATCCGGATGCAGAAGATTGAACAGGCATTAGATGAAGCGGAAGTCACTATTACAGCAGATACGAGAGGATTTGAAGCAGATGGACATGCAGGAACCTGGCATACAGTAGATGAAAGAGAGTATGCAGGGGAGAAGTTCTTCTTCATGGAACATGATGAGTATGGTTCAGATGTGGCAGGGATTATCGTATCGGAACATGGTCAGCTTGTCGCAGAAGATATCTGGAATGGGTATGATGCAGAGGCATTGGAGGCTATTTCAGAATATCTGCAGGAGAAAGGGATTTCTGTAGAGGGACTTATGCCGTAACTGGAACCAGATGAACTTGCATATAAGATTGACGATAAGTATTTTGCAATCCAGAGAACAGAGGAAGGTTATGATTATACCTTTTATGCTTTGGATTACGATGAGATTGACGGTGGTGCTTATGACAATCCTGATATTTCTATGCGGCAGGCAATGGAAGATATTCTGGAAGATGAAGATATGTCCCTGGAAAATGCAGTTCCCGTTGACTATGAGGATTTGATGGCAGAAGTGGAAGAAGCAGGCGAACGGCAGATGCAGCTGGCACAGTTATTAAAGAATTGTCCTCCAAGTATTTTCGAGGATTATGACCGGGAAGCGGCAGTGGATACCTGTGAGGGAATTGCCATGCAGTTTTCTAAGAGTAAAGGGTATCTGACTGTACAGGCAACAGAAGAAGGATATTTTTATATTTTTTATGATTCTGACTTGCACGAAATACATTCCAATGATTATGACGATCCCAAAGCATCTGTTCAGAAAGCTACTTATGAAATCTTAAAAAGTGAAAGAATGGATGATATGGAATGTATCAAAGTGGACTATAAAGAATTTGAGGCAATGACCATCCAACATTCAAAGAATTTACTACAGGCAGGTGAACTTCGTGCGACTTCTGAGATTGGAAGAGATGAGGTTGCATTAAATGGTCTTAGCAGGGCAGAAGTGGAACGGGGTGTCTTGTATCACGCACAGGGTATTCTGGAAGATATGGGATTAGAAAATGAAGTAGAGCTGCTTGCAGCAAGGGTGCATGGTTCCAGAAGCAGAGAGGAACTTTACAGAGATGATTCTGACCTTGATGTGGTGCTTTCTTATCGTGGCAATATCCGGGAGGACAGTTTCTTCAATGAATTAAATGCTCATGGCATCGCAATGGCAGGTATTAAGGTGGACATCAATCCTATTGCCGAAGAAAGAATCACTCTGGCAGAATATATGAAGGAAGCAGATGCTTACCTTGATCAGCAGGAGATCAAAAAGCTGGCGGTGGATTTAGATAATTTCAGCTATGAATATGACACTTACGAATATAAAGATACCGTTGAGAACAGGGAAGAACAGGTGGAGAAAATCACAGAGGACATTTTGAATCAGAAAACAGGGTGTTTAAAGGACTGGCTGGTTGAAGTATCGGAAGAATCTGATATAGACAGTGATGTGATAACTGCCCGGTCATTACTTTCCCGCTTGGAAAATGCAGAAACCTTTTCTATCTTTACCAGACAATCAGAACAGGAACAGCCGGAAGCTACGATTACTTTTTATGTGGCAGAGTGTATGGAGTTTCAGGTCATGGGAGAATACCATAATAATCTTACTCTGGAAGAAGCGATTAAGATTTATGAAAGTATTCCGGCAGATCGACTGCATGGAGGCAAAGGGATTGGTTTTGACCTGCAGGACGGGGATAAGGATTATTCTGGAGAGTACGAACTGATGTGTTGGGACAGAGTAGACAGGGAACTGATAGATATGATTCCGCATTATAAGGAAAGTCCATTGGTACAGAAAGCAATTAACGATATGGAAAAGTATCTGAATGAGAAACATGGAAAAGTGCAGGAAGCAGAACAGACTGTGGAAGTGAAACAGGAAGTTCCAGAAGCACCAGTCAAGAAAGAATACGTATCAGTAGAACCGAACCGGGAACAAAACAAAGAGCCTGCAAAGGGTGAAAAAGGAGAACTGAAAAAATCTGTACTGCAGTCGTTGAAAGAGTTTCAGGCAAGGGCAAAAGCACAGGAGCAGGAAAATAAAGAAGTAGAAAAATCCAAAGCACATAAGAAGGGGGATGTAGAATTATGATGAATCTGGCAATGAACTTTGATACAGACGAATGTTCAGTAACGGCAATGTTTGATAAAGGAAACAGAAATGACACAATGGAAGCAATCGACCATATCATTCCATTTCTAAAAGGGGATGCGGATATGATCGTGCTTGTCTGCAATACCCTAAGAAAGCTGTTCTGCATGAGTGATGAAGGCTATGAGACTTTTCTTATGGACTTGGAAGATTATAAATCGGAACTGGAAGAGGGGGAATGAATTCAAGCCAGAGTGCAGTATAGCAGGTGAAAGATGAGAAGCGAAGGAAAAAGTGTCAGCATTGAGAAGTGTTAACAGGTATATATTGGAAGAATTCAGCCAGGGAAACTCTGGCTGATATAAAAACACATCTGCAGAAACAGTGACTGAAGAAATTTTGAGTAGTGGAATTGGGAAGAAGTATTTAGATACTATAATAAAGAGATTAGCTGGCTTGTATACTGACAGAGAGGACATAGTAAACAGATTTGCGTTATTATCAGGGATTGTAGGAGATTCCGAAGAGCTTTTGTTCAGATGATGAAACAATAGGATTGGTACAGGAATTATATAGAACAAAAGTTAATAAAGGGATTTGTTGCGTTTTCCGCTATAATAATCTGCCAGCAAAGAATGTGTTGCCTGAATATGTTTGTGATTATAAGAAACGAGCAGGGTTATCTCAAAGATCAGCAGATTTAGAGTAGTTCTTTTTTTCTGAGAGAAAATTAAAAATCGTTTTTGGTTCTTCTGGAGAGTGATTATAGCGTTTGGGAAACATCCGGAGAAACCATTACCTCAGGGTGTCGTAAAGTTCTTTATCAAAGAAGGTTTTGAGATGCCCTTTCTTTTTTATCCAAATCTTACATATATAAACCTAAGAAAAAACTTGACGTTTAAATATTACAAGTGTAATATTTAAGAAAATACGAAAAAAGGAGAAATAAAACTATATGAGAAAAACGAAAAGAAAAAAACACACGAAGACTATCACAAAAATAGTTTTATTTAGCGGTATATTGATTGGTGGTGGAATCGGTATTGTAACAATAATGAATCGTAATGTTCCTGAAAAAAGACTAATGGAATATATGAAATATATTGAAAAAGGGGAATATGAGCAAATGTATGCCATGCTGGATCAGAAAAAAAGCAGCATGAACAGTAAGGAAGAATTTATAGAACGAAATTCTAAAATATATGAAGGCATTGAGATGTCTGATCTGTCCATAACCGATATTACAGTAAAAAGACAAGAAAACGGAAATGCGGCAGTTTCCTATACAACAAATATGCAGACTGCTGCAGGAAATGTAGAATTTACCAACGATGCGGTATTTTCACATGATTGGACAGGATATCATTTAATCTGGCAGGATCAGTTGATTTTTCCAGAGTTATCTGCAACGGATAAAGTTCAGGTAACGTCAGAAGAGGCAAAGAGAGGAGATATTTTAGACAGAAATGGTCGTCAGTTGGCTGGAGAGGGAACTGCATCTTCGGTAGGAATTGTTCCGGGCAGGATGGAGAACAGAGAAGATACAATAAAAAAACTGGCAGAGTATCTTGGAATTGGAGCAGACGAAATTGAGGATAAGTTAAAAGCCGGTTGGGTAAAAGCAGATTCTTTTGTACCAGTAGCAACAATTCCTAAAATACAAGAGGTCGATCTTTTGACAGTGAATCCGGATAAAACTGTTCTGGAAGAAAAAGAAAAGCAGGACACATTATTGAAGATTCCAGGTATTATGTTATCTGATGTAAAAGTACGAACTTATTATCTAAAAGAAGCTGCCTCTCATCTGGTAGGGTATGTACAGGCGGTTACAGCCGAAGATTTGCAGGAACATAAAGGGGAAGGGTATCGTACAAACAGTGTGATTGGAAAGACTGGACTGGAAACGCTTTATGAAAAAGAACTAAAAGGAACAGATGGGTGTGAAATCTGTATTGTAGATGCAAATGGAAATAAAAAAAGTGTTATTGCATATGAGCCTAGAAAAGATGGAGAAGATATCCATACTACGATTGATGGTGATCTTCAAAGTACTCTTTATGAACAATTTAAAGAAGACAGAGGATGTTCTGTAGCTTTGAATCCTTATACAGGGGAAGTATTGGCGTTGGTAAGTACGCCATCTTATGATAATAATGATTTTGTACGTGGAATGGACAACAGCCAGTGGAGTGCATTAAATGAAAATGAAGACAGGCCTTTATACAACCGCTTTCGCCAGGCATGGTGTCCTGGCTCAACTTTTAAACCTGTAATTGCTGCAATTGGATTAAAAGTGGGGGCATTTACTGCAAATGACGATTTTGGAAATGAGGGTCTGGCGTGGCAGAAAGATTCCTCGTGGGGAGATTATACAGTGACTACACTTCATGATTATGAACCTGTGATCTTGAAAAATGCGCTTATTTATTCAGATAATATTTATTTTGCAAAAGCAGCATTAAAAATTGGTGCGGATCAACTGATGCAGTCTCTAAATCAAATAGGATTTAATCAGGAACTTCCATTTGATATTAAAATGTCAGAGTCCCAATATTCTAATATGGACAAGATAGAAACAGAAATCCAGCTTGCTGACAGTGGGTATGGACAGGGACAGATTCTGGTAAATCCTTTGCATCTTGCAAGCATTTATACGGCTTTTCTAAATGATGGAAATATGATAAAGCCATATCTTCACGCGGATGGTGGAAGCACTTCCAGTGAAATCTGGATAAAAGATGCTTTTTCACCACAAATTGTTTCGGAGGTTATGGAGGGGTTAGAGGGTGTAGTGAATAACCCGGAAGGAACTGGTTATGGAGCATGCCGGGAAGACATTAGATTAGCAGGAAAAACCGGAACAGCGGAACTGAAAGCTACAAAAGAAGATACATCTGGAACAGAAATTGGCTGGTTTACAGTTTTTACTACAGATAGAGATACAAAGAATCCTATTTTGCTCATCAGTATGGTAGAGAATGTGAAAGATATTGGAGGAAGCGGTTATGTGGTGGAAAAGGATAAGGCGATACTGGATGAATATCTTGGTAATGAATAATTTTTACCTTTAAATATTACAAATGTAAGAGGAAAATGATATGAAAAAAATTTGGAAAATATTTGTGGGAGTTATTTTTCTTGCTGTCTGTAGTGGATGTGGCATAAAGAAAGAGCAGAAAAAGACAATTGAAGATACGAAAGAAAAAATTTACAGAGAGTGTGAAATGCTAGCAGAAGGCTATCGGAACATATATGAGAATGCTGTGAAAGAAAATGCACTATATGAGCTGAGTACAATACAAAAAAGTATGGATTATTTTGGAAAATATGGATATGCAGTAATTGATTCCTACAATCAGCTGGATATGATTCAAAGTATTAAAGTAGATGATTTTTTGAAAAAAGCAGAAAAAGAGAAGAATGGAAAAACTACTATATTTCAAGTTATAGCAGGGGATCATTTTATCCGGTATGATCTGAAAACCAAACAGGGGAAAATAGACGTTGAAGTAAGCTCTTTTAAATGGAAAGAGGACACTTGGCAGGAAACATATTATCATGAGTTTAGAGCTAATTCATGGAAATATACAGAAAACGGGCATTTCTTTATAGAAGAATATCATCCGGCAGGATATGATGGACCGTCTGGATATCGGGACTTTCGGGTAGCACCGTTAAATAAAAAATGTCGGGAGTTGAATCGAAAATATATACTTCCTTTTGGATATACACTTAATAAATTGTTTACTTCTAATTCTGTCTCTTATACACATCTGACGCTGCCGACGATCGCATAAG
>ENA-OZDX01000911-OZDX01000911.1-human-gut-metagenome-genome-assembly--contig:-NODE-911-length-12057-cov-8.301533_pt1 | contig 12057 bp, 10 predicted proteins | sample MGYA00245062_ERZ653597 | MGnify/ENA primary metagenome ERZ653597 (study PRJEB26926, sample SAMN06165186) | human gut metagenome | biome: ENVO:00009003; feature: ENVO:2100002; material: ENVO:00002003...
CTTATGCGATCGTCGGCAGCGTCAGATGTGTATAAGAGACAGTCAAAGAATGTGTCAGAAAGGCTTTCAATATTGTTCTTAGAGAATATGGGTGGAGCGACTGCCAAGATTCTACTTCATCTTTGACAACGGAAAAGCGACACTTTAATCAGGGAAATAGTACAGAATTTTCAATGGATATTTGTATTGTCTGCGAGGATACAGACGGAAACTATCATCGTCTTATTCACGATAAGCGATATTTTCCAAACAGATATTTCTGGAATCAAGCACCCAATTCAAGAAACATTAGAGAGAAAGCGAAGTGTATCAAAGAAAAAGGAAAATGGATATTAGTTAGAGAGCAGTATCTGAGAATAAAAAATCAGTATTTGACTTCCAACGATTACAATCATTCCTCTTTCATTTGCTATATTGAAGCAGTCAATAATGTATATAATTCAAGAAAGCACTGGAACTAAATAAAACCAATTTGATGTATCGTCACTAAAATTAGTGGCGATATTTTTTTACCATAAAGGAGGTTATGAGTTTTTATGATTAAGACTCTTACGAACCTGTTTAAGCAGGATAAAGAAAAATTTGTTGTACCGAAAGGGGTGCAGGACGTGATTCCCGTGGCAGCTATCTTTGATGATGGCATTTTCAAAGTGGGAAAGGATAAATATTCAAAGACCTACCGCTTTACGGATATTAACTATGCAGTGGCAAGTCGTGAGGATAAGGAAGCGATGTTCCTTGAATATTCCGAACTTCTGAACTCCCTTGATAGTGGTGCAACGACAAAAATCACAATCAATAACCGTCGGCTCAACAGACTGGATTTTGAGCAGACAATCCTTATTCCGACAACCGGAGATAATTTGGACGAATATCGAGAGGAATATAACAAAATGCTTCTTGATAAGGCAACGGGGGCAAACTCTATTGTTCAGGATAAGTATATTACCATTTCCATCAACAAAAAGAGTGTGGAGGACGCAAGAACTTATTTTGCCCGTGTCGGTGCAGATTTGATTGCTCACTTCGGCAGGCTTGGAAGTAAGTGTGTGGAACTGGAAACAGACGAAAGACTTCGTATTTTCCACGACTTCTATCGTGTGGGAGAAGAAAGCTCTTTCCACTTTGATATTAAGGAAACAAGAAAAAAGGGACACGATTTTAAGGATTATATCTGCCCCGACACAATGGAATTTGAAAAGGACTATTTCAAGATGGGAAACCGTTATGGAAGAGTCCTTTTTCTTCGTGAATATGCGTCCTATATCAAAGACAGTATGGTAGCGGAACTTACGGATATGAACAGAAATCTGATGATGTCCATTGATATTGTTCCCGTTCCAACGGATGAAGCAGTAAAGGAAGCAGAGAACCGTCTGCTTGGTGTGGAAACCAATATCACAAACTGGCAGCGTAGGCAGAATGCCAATAACAACTTCTCTGCAACTGTTCCGTATGATATGGAGCAGCAGAAGAAAGAAATGAAAGAGTTCCTCGATGACCTTACGACCCGTGACCAGAGAATGATGTTCGCTGTTATCACAATGGTTATTACAGCAGACAGTAAGGAACAGCTTGAGAATGATACGGAAGCGTTGCTTACCACAGCAAGAAAACATCTTTGCCAGTTTGCAACACTGAGATTTCAGCAGGTAGATGGACTCAACACGGTAATGCCGTTTGGAACAAGAAAGATTGATGCCTTCAGAACACTTACAACAGAGAGCCTTTCGGTATTTATCCCATTCAGGGTGCAGGATATTTTCCACGAGAACGGTATCTATTACGGTCAGAATGTTATCAGCAAAAATATGATTATCGCAGACCGTAAGCAGCTTTTGAATGGTAACTCCTTTATTCTCGGTGTATCCGGTGGCGGTAAGTCATTTGCGGCAAAGGGAGAAATCATCAATCAAGTGCTTTCTTCAGATGCGGATATTATCATCATCGACCCTGAGCGAGAGTATTCACAGCTTGTCAATGCGATGGGCGGAGAAGTAATCAATATTTCTGCTACTTCCGACAATCACATCAATGCAATGGATATGAATAAGGATTACGGCGACGGTGCAAACCCTGTCATTTTGAAATCTGAGTTTATTATGTCCCTTTGTGAACAGCTCATCGGCGGAACAAATCTCGGAGCAAAGCAGAAGTCTATCATTGACCGTTGTACGGCAAGCGTGTACCGCAGTTATCAGCAGAATGACTATCAGGGACATATACCGACCTTGCAGGATTTCAGGGCAGAACTTTTGCAGCAGGACGAACCGGAAGCAAAGGAACTGGCACTTGCTATTGAGCTTTTTACGCATGGTTCTCTGAACACTTTTGCAAAGCAGACAAATGTGGATACCAATAACCGCCTTATCTGCTATGACATTCTTGACTTGGGTAAACAGCTTATGCCAATTGGTATGCTTGTTGTCCTTGACTCTATCCTGAACCGTATCACACAGAACCGTGCAAAGGGTAAGAATACCTTTATCTTCATTGATGAGATTTATCTTCTGTTCCAGCACGAATACTCTGCAAACTTCCTCTTTACCTTGTGGAAGCGTGTGAGAAAATACGGTGCATACGCAAGCGGAATTACCCAGAACGTCGATGACCTTTTGCAGAGCCACACAGCAAGAACAATGCTTGCAAACTCAGAGTTTATCATTATGCTGAATCAGGCTTCCACAGACAGGCTTGAGCTTGCAAAACTTCTGAATATTTCCGACCTCCAGATGTCCTATATCACGAACGTGGAAGCAGGACACGGACTTATTAAGGTGGGAAGTTCGCTTGTACCGTTTGCAAACAAATTCCCTAAGAACACGAAACTTTATAAACTGATGACGACCAAGCCGGGCGAAGCGTAAGGAGGGATTTACAATGTCTAAAATTCAATTTCGCAATGCTGCACACAGAGATTTTGTATTGGAAAATCTGGATAAGTGCAAAGTCAACGACTGCTATCACAGAGCATTTTTTTATGTGATGGGTATTTCAGAAGAAACGAGAATGAACATCGGAAAGATGTTTGATTTTAAGAGGGACTGCATCATACCGGAAGGTATGCACGGCGGTTGGCAGACAAGTGGCACAGTCAAGGTCTGCCATCTTGCCTTTAATCTCTGGAATGGATTTACGGAAGAAGGCAGGGAAAATCTTTATACACCGGAGGAACTGTTCTGTTGCGGATATGCTCCGTATTTTATGGAGGGTATCAAGTTGAGGTATCCGGAGTATTGCAGAGATTTGACTCCACCTAAGAGAAAAGATATGGAAAGGTAAGAGAAAATGAGCAGAAAAATCTATATTATTATTGCGATGGTGTTTACGGTAGTGTTGTCTGTAAGCACCTTCTTTATTATCCGTAATCACATTGACTCTGCCAAGCAGAATGAAGTCTATGATAATCTTGCAGAGATTGTGCAGGACGAGCCGCCAAAGGAAAATGAGGGAGTGACGTTTTCGGAAGATAAGGACTATCTTGCAGAATATCTTGAACTCTATCGGCAGAATGAGGATATGGTGGGTTGGATAAAGGTTGAGGATACCAATATCAACTATCCGGTCGTGCAGTCTGTAAATGAGCCGAACTTCTACCTGAAGCACAAGTTTGATAAGACCTATTCTGCTTATGGCTGTCCATATGTGCAGGAAAATTGTGATGTGCAGAAACCTTCAGATAACATCATTATTTACGGACACCACATGAATGACGGTTCTATGTTTACGGGACTGATGAAGTACAGAAACAAGAGCTTTTGGGAAGGTCATAAGACGATTACCTTTGATACACTGACGGATAGACACCAGTATGAAGTGATTGCAGTCTTTAAGACAGTCGTTTATACAGACAGCTCCGATAGCTTTAAGTATTATGAGTTTACGGACGCAGAAAATGCGGCAGAGTTTGATGCGTATGTTGCTAAGTGCAAGGAACTTTCTTTGTATGATACCGGAGTATCGGCAGAATATGGCGACAAGCTGATTTCTCTTTCTACTTGTGAATATTCAAGAAACAATGGCAGGCTTGTTGTTGTCGCTAAGAGAGTGGATTAAACCCCACTCTCTATTATTTTTCGAGAAAGGAGGAAACCGATGGCTGATATAAAAACAAGAGATACAAGCAAAGGTACAATCAAGACCATAAATAAGGCAGCAGTTGCCACGGAGCGAATGAAGAAAGCCTATGTGATGACGAAAGATAAGGCAGAACATTCCACCAATGCTTCGGAAAATTCCGCAGAGGAATATGCTTCCGATAAAATCGAAGCGGCAACGGATAGGGCTGTTCACGAAACTGCATACCGTGCGGATAAAGTCGGCAGATGGGGTGTGCGTGAAACAAGGCAGAATTATCAGAAAGCCAAAACGGGAATTGAGAATTTCAAGACCAAGCGTGCAGAGAAACAGCTTCAGAAACAATCGGTCAATCCTGTCGGAAAACAGAGCATCCGAACTCTGGAGCGTACGGAGAAAACAATTAAACAGTCTGCAAGGTCGGCAGGAAATACGACAGTCAAGACCGTATCGAAAGGTGCAACCAATACTGTTCAAAGGTCGGTCAAGACCGCAGAACAAACGGCAAAGACTTCTATTAAGACCACCAAAGAAGCTGCCATTTTAGCACAGAAAACAGCAAAAACAACAGCCAAAGCAACACAGAAAGCGGCTCAGACGGCAAAGAAAGCGGCGAAAGCCACAGCAGATACCGTTAAAGCCACAGCGAAAGCTACTGTTGCGACAGTCAAAGCGATTATTGCAGGGACAAAAGCACTTGTAGCAGCAATCGCCGCAGGCGGTTGGATAGCGGTTCTGATTATTATGATTGTCGTGCTGTTTGGTGCTGCCGTAGCAATGTTTGGAGGAGGAAGTGACAGTAATTCCTATACTCCGGTAAGTGCAGAGGTAGAAGCCTATGAACCCATCATACAGAAGTATGCCAAAGAGTACGGCATTCCTGAGTATGTGGAACTTATCAAGGCGGTTATGATGCAGGAAAGCGGTGGCAGAGGACTTGACCCTATGCAGGCAGCAGAGGGAAGTTTCAATACAAGGTATCCGCACGAACCTAATGGAATTAAAGACCCTGAATATTCTATCCAGTGTGGAGTTCAGGAATTGAAAGCGGCTCTTACTTCGGCAGAAGTGGAAAGTCCGATAGATATGGAGCATATCAAACTTGCCTTGCAAGGCTACAACTTCGGTAATGGGTATATTTCTTGGGCAAAAACAAAGTATGGCGGTTATTCTTATGCCAATGCAGTGGAGTTTTCCACTCAGCAGGCACAAAGGCTTGGTTGGGACAGTTATGGAGATACCCAATATCCGGCTCACGTTCTGAGATACTATCCGTATGGGCGAGCCTTTACTGCCGGAGGTAATCAGGCGATTGTTGAGGTTGCCTTGACACAGCTAGGCAATCAGGGCGGACAACCTTACTGGAGCTGGTACGGCTTTAATAGTCGAGTGGAATGGTGTGCCTGCTTCGTATCTTGGTGTGCTGACCAATGCGGGTATATTGAAAGCGGACTTGTTCCGAAATTTGCAGGTTGCGTGGATGGTGCAAACTGGTTTAAGTCAAATGGAAAATGGCAAGACCGCACTTATGAACCAAAGGTAGGAGATATTATCTTCTTTGATTGGGAAGGCGACGGTACAACAGACCACGTTGGTATCGTAGAGAAGTGTGAGAATGGCACAGTTTATACCGTAGAGGGCAACTCAGGCGACGCCTGCAAGCAAAGACAGTACGCAGTCGGAAGCAGCAATATCTATGGATACGGTATTCCGGCATATTAAAAATTCCAGACGGTGTCTGGAAAATTGAAAAGATGGCTGCTCAGTTGAGTAGCCATCGGGTACATTATGAGAAATCAGTTGTTTCTCTGTTATTCAGGAAAATATGGTGTGTGTGATAAGTGAAGCTGAAAAGCATATCGGCATTTTCTTTACTGCCGTCTAAAAAGGAAATATCATCGGCAAGGATAAAAAGAATTGCTAACAGCTTCTTGATATATCCAGTGTAGCAGGCATAATCTACATAGATGTTGGCGATATATCCCTCGGCAAATTCTATCAGGTCAGCGTCAATTTCAAAGCTATTGGATAGTTCGTAAACGGTCTTGATGAATTTGTCCTTGTCAGCAATTCGCTCCTTACTAGGAACACTTCTGCGGTTCTTCTGTATAAATTTCAAAAAATCATCAGCTTCCGTAAAGTCAGGAGTGATTGTGTCGCCAGTTCCAAAATCTGTTTTGTAATCCTCAAATTTCTCTTTTTCAAACCGATTACTGAATATTATCTTTTGTTCGTCCATTCCTTTTTACCCCTAAGTTTATTCTATGGAGATTGTTCAATTTGGCTCTTGGGTTGTGATTTGTCTTTCGCCATTAACAATCGTGAATTACTACTTTTATAGTATAACATAAAAATAGTTGGGAATCATCACTAATAGTTGGTTTGACTTCCTTTGGGTGCGTGTGATTTGAAATCTACTTAACCTATACTATCAGTTATGGAAACACACTAAGGGAGGTGATGCGATGAAGCTCGATACAATCGGCAAGAATATAAGGAAGTTCCGACTTGCGAGGAAATTACGCCAAGAAGATTTGGCTGAGAAAACAGATTTGACAACAAATTATATTGGTATGGTTGAGCGTGGAGAGAAAATTCCGTCACTCGAAACTTTCATAAAGATAGTAAATGCTTTAGGTGTATCATCGGATATGGTTCTTACTGATGTCCTAGAAACGGGATATACAGTCAAGAACTCTATGCTGAATGAGAAGCTTGAAAAACTTGCTCCTGAAGATAGAAACAGAATTTATGAAGTTATAGATACACTTGTGAAGCAATCAAAGCAAATACTTCCATAAAACACAGAAGTTCGTCCTAATCGACGAGCTTTCTTTTTTTCAGTATAAAAAATTTCAGCTATCGACAAATTTTTCGGGACTTCGACAGAGCAAATATGCTATAACAACAACTGTCAGTGATAGACACATACTAATAGACATAGGAGGAAGTAGAAGTGAACGACATTTTCAGACAAATAGCAAAAGAAAATGGAACAACCGAAAAAGCAGTAAAAGAGGAAATGCAGTTTGCCATTCGGGAAGCAATGAAAAGTGCTGAACCGAAAGCAATAGCTTTTTGGAAAGCAGTTGCACCGGACGGAAAAGAGCCGCCGATAGAAAAGGTCATAGCAATGATTGCATTGAATGTTAATAATAGAATGTACAATTGAGGTGCTTCGGCATCTCTTTTTTAGTATTCTTTAAAAGAGTCGTATTAGGTGTTTGTAAAAAGTGACACCTTAGTGTCTGAAAGGTTACATTTCTGCCTGAAATCTTGAAATGCCTGAAAATTTAATATATAATGTTAAATGACTAACTGTAACGAAGAAGAATTATAAGATGAAGAGGTGTTACTGATGAAGATATGCTATAACAAACTTCAAAAACTTATGATTGACAATCAAATGAAAAGACAGGATTTAATGCGTGCAGCCGAAATTACATCATACGCTGCAACGAAGATAAATAAGAATGAGCCAGTATCTCTTGAAGTACTGATGAGGATATGTCAGGTATTTCACTGTGACATCGGAGATATATGCGAAGTCATTTTAGATGAAGATTAAAACACGGAGGTAATTATAGATGGCAAGGGCTGCTAAACCAAAGAAAGAAATATCAATGGAAGAAGCACTTTGGAAAAGTGCTGATAAACTGAGAGGTTCTGTTGAGCCTGCGGAGTATAAGCACGTTGTTCTGAGTTTATTCTTTCTTAAATTTGCCAGTGACAAGTTTGAGGAATGCCGTAATAAGATTATTGCTACACACGGCGAAAAGTATGCGGATATGAAACCGTTTTATACTCAGGAAAATGTATTCTATCTTCCTGAAGAAAGCCGTTGGAAATACATTATTGAAAACGCAAAACAGGACGATATTGCCCTGAAGATAGATACAGCACTTTATACGATTGAAAAGAACAACCCGGCACTGAAAGGTGCTTTGCCGGATAACTATTACTCCCGCTTACATATTGATACGGCAAAGTTGGCTTCTTTGCTTGATGAAATCAATCGTATCAACACTGATGATAAAGAGAACGACATTATAGGTCGTGTATATGAGTATTTCCTTAGTAAGTTCGCTCTTGCAGAAGGAAAAGGTAAAGGAGAGTTCTACACACCAAAGTGTATTGTAAACCTGATTGCCGAAATGCTTGAGCCTTACGATGGAATACTTTATGACCCTTGTTGCGGTTCGGGCGGCATGTTTGTGCAGTCCATCAAGTTCGTAGAAGCACATAGCGGTAATAAAAAGAAAGTGTCTATTTACGGTCAGGAATACACAAATACCACTTTCAAACTGGCAAAAATGAACTTAGCTATCCGTGGTATTTCTGCAAATCTTGGAGAGATGGCAGCCAATACATTTACCAACGACCAACACAAAGACCTTAAAGCAGATTTCATTATGGCAAACCCACCTTTCAATCAGAAGCAGTGGAGAGCCGAGAATGAGCTTGTAGACGACCCTCGTTGGAATGGATATGAAGTTCCACCAACAAGCAACGCAAACTATGGTTGGATACTGAATATTGTTTCTAAACTTTCACAAAACGGTGTGGCAGGTTTCCTGCTTGCCAATGGTGCATTATCTGATGATGGTACAGAGCTGAAAATCAGGCAGCAGCTTATAGAAAATCACTTGGTAGAAGCGATTATTATTCTTCCGAGAAACCTTTTCTACACCACTGACATCAGCGTTACCCTTTGGGTACTCAATAAGAATAAAAAGGCTCGTGTTGTGGAACAGAACGGAAAGCTCAAACGCTATCGTGACCGAGAAGATGAAATACTCTTTATGGATTTACGACAGATGGGCAGTCCTTATGAGAAGAAGTACATTGAATTGACAGAGGAAGATAGAGCCAAAGTTACAAGTGTATATCATAACTGGCAGCAGGAAGGCTATGAGGAAACTTATGAGAATGTGCCGGAGTTTTGCTATTCTGCTTCTTTTGAAGAAGTAAAAGAAAAAGGATTTACTCTTGTACCAAGCAGATATATTGAGTTTGTCAACCGTGATGAGAACATCGACTTTGATACAAAAATGAAGTCATTGCAGGGAGAACTCAAAGAACTTCTTGTTCAAGAGGAAAAATCCAAATCAGATTTGCTTGCTGTATTTAAGGAGTTGGGATATGAAATCGAATTATGATATTTTAGGAAACCATATCCGACTGATTGATACTCGGAACAGAGAAAGCATAACAGACAGAGTTTTGGGAATTAACATAGACAAGTTCTTTATGCCGTCGGTTGCAAATGTCATTGGTACGGATTTGAGTAAATATAAACTGATAACAAAAGGAAAGTTTGCGTGTAATCCAATGCATGTTGGTCGTGATGAACGACTTCCGGTTGCATTGTATGATGAAGAAAAACCTGCTATTGTTTCTCCGGCATATTTTATGTTTGAGGTAATAGATAACAGCATTTTGAATGAAGATTATCTGATGATTTGGTTTCGCAGACCGGAGTTTGACCGAATTTGTTGGTTACATACTGACGGGAGCGTTCGTGGTGGGATTACTTGGGATGATATATGCAGACTAGAATTGCCTATTCCGCCTATTGAAAACCAGCTTGAAATAGTGAACAGTTATAAGGCAATTACGGAGAGAATTGCTTTAAAGCAGAAGATAAATGATAATTTAATAAACACCACTGATACAATTTTCTTCAAGGTGTTCTTAGAAAATAAGCCGACTGCCACAATATCTTTCACGGATATTGTACAACTTATGGGTGGTGGCACTCCTAAGACAGATGAAGATAGTTTTTGGAACGGTAACATTCTTTTCTTTACTCCTAAAGATATTTCACGTTCACCATTTTGTATTAGTACCGAAAAGCATTTGACCAATGAGGGGTTAAACAACTGTTCAAGTCGATTATATCCACCATATACAACATTCGTTACCTGTCGTGGAACTGTCGGTAATTTAGCTTTAGCAGGTGTACCTATGGCTATGAATCAATCGTGTTATGCTTTGAAGGGAAAGAATGACTTTCCAGCCTTATTCGTATTCTCTTTTACCCGATATGTAATAGCAACAATGAAGAAAAAAGCATCGGGAGCTGTTTTTAGTGCATTGGTAACACGAGATTTTGAAATGGAAAAAGTATTTGAACCTAATTTTGAAGACGCAATTCTATTTGAAAAGCGTGTCGAACCTCTTTTTGCTCAAATTCTTGCAAATACCAATGAAATACAACAGCTTCTTGACTTGCAAAATGCTTTACTAACTCAGTTATCAAGCCGCTAAATTATCATTTACAATAGAACTCCCATCAGTGGCGGGAGTTAAAACAAGGGACTGCCACTGGTAGTCGTTCTCTTAAAAAAGAAAAGGAGAATTGACTATGAAACAGAACCTAATCACTGATGTTATTCAAGGAATGTTACCTTATCTGAATAACGCACAGACAGAAAGATTGCAAGAGGTGTTGCAGTATACACTTTTTGATTATGAGGTAACAAAGATAAAAAAAGATGAGGAACTTTCAGAACAGAATTTAGTAGAATCTTTCCTATCGGCAAAGCGTATTGAAGGCTGTTCTGAGAAAACTCTGAAATACTATAATGCAACGATACAGTCAATGCTTGATGGTATTGGAAAGAGTATCAAATATATCGTAACTGACGACATTCGTTGTTATTTGACAGAGTATCAAGCAAAGAAAAAATCAAGTAAAGTTACGATAGATAATATAAGACGAATACTTTCCAGTTTTTTCTCTTGGCTTGAGGACGAGGATTATATTTTGAAAAGTCCGGTCAGGCGAATACATAAGGTTAAGACCGGAACAAACATTAAGGAAACTTATTCAGATGAAGCACTTGAATTGATGAGAGATAATTGCACAGAACTCAGGGACTTGGCGATGATTGATATGCTTGCTTCAACGGGGATGCGTGTCGGAGAAATGGTGTTGCTAAATCGTGAGGATATAGACTTTAACGAAAGAGAATGTGTGGTTTTCGGCAAAGGCGATAAGGAGCGAATAGTATATTTTGATGCAAGAACAAAAATACATTTGCAGAATTACTTAAATAGCCGAAAGGACGACAATCCAGCACTTTTTGTTTCATTACAATCTCCGTATAATCGAATGAATATCGGAGGTATTGAAGTGAGATTACGACAGCTTGGAAAACGCTTGGGATTAAATAAGGTACACCCTCATAAATTCAGGCGAACACTTGCAACAATGGCAATAGACAAAGGAATGCCAATAGAGCAGCTTCAGCAGCTCTTGGGGCATAGAAGAATAGATACGACATTGCAATATGCAATGGTCAAGCAGAGCAATGTGAAAATTGCTCATAGAAAATACATTGGTTAAGGTGGTAGGAATGGAAAAAGGATATAAGATATTAGGCAATTACATTCGACTTGTGGACGAGCGTAATAAGAATTTAGCCGTAACAAAGTTGCTTGGCGTAAGTATAAGTAAAAAATTTATTCCTTCAATCGCAAATATTGTAGGAACTGATTTATCGAATTATAAGATAGTCAGAACGGGACAGTTTGCATACGGACCCGTTACTTCACGAAATGGAGAGAAAATTTCTATTGCTTATTTAGATGAAGAAGATTGTATCATTTCAAGCTCTTATACAGTTTTTGAAGTTGAAAATAAAGAGGAACTTGACCCTGAATATCTTATGCTTTGGTTCAGCCGACCAGAATTTGACCGTTATGCAAGGTATAAGTCACACGGAAGCGTAAGAGAGATTTTCGATTGGAATGAGCTTTGTATGGTGGAACTTCCAGTACCAGATATTGAAAAGCAGAGAAAAATAGTGAAAGCCTACAAGACGATAACCGATAGAATAGATTTGAAACAGAAGATAAATGATAATTTAGCGGCTTGAAAGCGTTGTTATAAAAGTATCTGCAAAATTATTTAAAGTAGAAATTTCTAACTTATTCTGCTGTCTCTTATACACATCTGACGCTGCCGACGATCGC
>ENA-OZDX01000937-OZDX01000937.1-human-gut-metagenome-genome-assembly--contig:-NODE-937-length-11707-cov-3.908256_pt1 | contig 11707 bp, 11 predicted proteins | sample MGYA00245062_ERZ653597 | MGnify/ENA primary metagenome ERZ653597 (study PRJEB26926, sample SAMN06165186) | human gut metagenome | biome: ENVO:00009003; feature: ENVO:2100002; material: ENVO:00002003...
GGAGATGTGTATAAGAGACAGGTACAGCCATCCGTCCCTCAAGGTTTTCGCTGTGTTCTCCGGATCTTTGTAATATCCCTGCATCACCGACGGTCCCTTTGCGATGATCTCGCCGATGCCTTCCTCATTCTCATCCACGATTCGAACTTCGGTACCCGGCAGCGGTTTGCCTGCCGCTGCGGATTTCCGATACATTTATCATGCCCAGCTCGATCTCGCCCGTCCGGTTCTTCGCGCGGCATATGCGCGCGGTGTGCATGCCGTCCGTGGCGTCGAAATACTTGGTTTCGCCGCCGATGCCCAGATGCTCGGCGAAAAGCGCGAAACACCGTGCGCCGTTGCCGCACATTTCGCCCGGCGAACCGTCGGCGTTGTAGTAGCGCATCGAGCAGTCCATCTCGACGCTGCGCCGCAGGGTCATCAGCCCGTCGGCTCCGATGCCGAAGTGGCGGTCGCACAAGGCCGCGATCAGCCGTGCGTCGGCGCTGAACAGCTCTTCGCGGTCGTCGATGAGGATGAAATCGTTGCCTGCGCCCTCGTATTTTACGAATGATACCAGCATTTCGGATAGTGGTTATATCATCGCAAAAATAATAAAACTTCTAAAAGTTTTACTATTTTTGTGGAAAATAAGCGCATTCGCCCGGACCGGCGGACGCTTGTATTGTTTTTATACAGAACCGATAAAAGAAAAAATCCATGAAAAGTGTGCTTTTCAAGCATCGTTCGATACGTAAATTCTGTTCCACACCCGTTCCCGAAGAGCTGCTGCAGGAGATACTGGCAGCGGCTTCGCGGGCTTCGACCTGCGGCAACATGCAGCTCTATTCGCTGGTCGTGACGCGCGATGCGGCCCTGCGCGCGAAACTCGCCCCGTGCCATTTCAACCAGCCGATGGTGACGCAGGCGCCCTGCGTGGTGACGGTCTGCGCCGACGTGCACCGCTTCTCGATGTGGTGCGAGCAGCGCGACGCCGATCCCGCATACGATAACTTCGCATGGTTCCTGAACGCTTCGACGGACGCCCTGCTGGCGGCCCAGAACCTCTGCGTCGAGGCCGAAATGAACGGGCTGGGCATCTGCTACCTCGGTACGACGATCTATACGGCCGGGATGATCGCCGAGATACTCGAACTTCCGAAGGGGGTGATTCCCGTGACGACCATCGTGCTGGGCTATCCCGACGAATCGCCCGAACTGACCGACCGTCTGCCGCTGGAAGCCGTCGTGCATTACGAGAAATATACCGACTATACGGCCGCCGAGATCGACGAATTGTGGGCCGAGCGCGAAGAGTCGGAGCTGACCAAGCGTCTGCTGGAGGAGAACGGGCTGCCTAATCTGGCGCAGATTTTCACGCAGCGCCGTTATGTGCGCGAGGACAACCTCTCCATCTCGAATTCCTACTTCGCTCTGCTGAAAGAGAAGGGGTTCTTTAACAACTGATCGGAGGCGTGCGGGGCTTGAGTCGTATATTAGCTGTCGCCGTGCTGGGCTTTTTTTGCTCCGCGTGCAGCGTTACGCGCAAGATTCCCGAAGGGCAGTACCTGCTGCAGAAGGTGACGATCGAGTCCGACAAATCGACGCCCCGCAAGGAGCGCATCACGGCTGCCGACCTCGAAAAATACGTGCGCCAGACCCCCAACAAGCGTTTTCTGGGGACGAATTTCTATGTCTGGCTCTACGAGCAGGCCAATCCGGGCAAGCAGAACTGGTGGAACAACTGGAAACGCAAGATCGGGCAGGAACCCGTGCTGCTCGACATGAGCCTGACCGAGCGGAGCGCGCAGAACCTGAAGGTCTATATGGACACGCGCGGGTTCTTCTCTTCCCAAGCGACGTTCGAAGTCGATACCACCTCGCGCCGCAGGCGCGCCAAAGTCGTCTACCGCACCCGGCAGGGCGAGCCTTACCGCATCGACAGCATTTCGTACGATTTTCAGGACAAGTTCCTCGAACAGATCATCCTGCCCGACACCGCCAATACGCTGATCCGTCCGGGGCGGGTTTTCGACATCGCGGTGCTCGACCGCGAGCGGGAGCGCGTCACGGCTTTCCTCAAGGAGCGCGGCTACTACAACTTTACGGTCAACAACATCGACTATGTCGCCGACACGCTCGGCGGAAACCATCAGGTCGATGTGCAGGTCAATATCAAGCAGTATCTTACGGGTTACAACGAACGCGGACAGGCCGTGATGGACAACAACATGGTCTACCGCATCGACCGGATCAACGTCTTTCCGGCGTACGATCCGACCGTCGCGCGGACCGATTCGACCTTTCTTTCGCGGCTCGATACGCTCTATTACCGCGGTCTGAATATCATCTACGAGAAGCGTCCGAACCTGCGTCCGGCCATTCTGCGTCAGTCGGTGCCGCTCTATCCCAACTACGTCTACAATTCGGCGCAGGTGAACCGCGCCTATACCGACCTGATGTCGCTCGGCTATTTCAAGAGCGCCAAGATCGCCTTCGTCGAGCAGCCCCGGAGCGTCGATGTCACCAATTACGTCTCCTTCATCGGCGCCTCGGCGGATTCCACGCAGACCCGCTTTACGAAGGAGGGCTATCTGGAGTGCAATATTTTGTGCACCCCGGCGCTCAAGCAGAGTTTCAAGGTCGATCTCGAAGGCAGTACGACGTCGAGTTTCTACGGACTGAAGGCTACCGTCGGTTACCAGAACCGCAACATCTTCCGGGGAGCGGAGGCGCTGGACGTTTCGTTTACGGCGGGATACGAGTTTATGAAGGCGCCCGACGCCAAGAAAAAGCGCGCCACGGAATTCGGCGTTACCACCGGACTCACCTTCCCGCGTTTTCTGGTGCCGTGGCGTACGCGGCGGTTTCGTTCGGTGAACCAGCCGAAGACCAAGGTGGAGCTTTCGGTCAATTTTCAGGACCGCCCCTATTATCGGCGTACGCTTTCGAGTGCGGGAATCACCTACCAGTGGACCAACAACCGTTACTCTTCGTTCTCGCTGCGGCCCGTCGATATCAATGTCGTCGATGTGAATCGGCTGGACTCGACCTTCCTCGGCAAGACGACGAATAAATACCTGAAAAACAGTTTCCGCACCCAGTTTATCGGCGGCCTTTCGTTCGGCTACAGCTATAACAACCAGCGTAAGAATCTGGGCGGCAACGCCACCAATATCCGCTTCAATCTGGAGACGGCGGGCAACCTGATCGACGCGGTGGACCGGCTGTTCTATGCGCGGCCGAAGGAGGGCGAGCCTGCCAAAATCTTCGGCATCGAATATTCGCAGTATTTCCGTACGGACCTGAGCGTCAGCCGCAAGATAATGCTTGGCGAGGTGTCGGCTCTCGTGGGGCGTCTCTACGGCGGCGTGGCGATGGCCTATGGCAACTCGTCGGCTGTGCCCTTCGACCGGCAGTTCTATGCCGGCGGCAGCAACGGCATGCGCGGCTGGACGCCCCGCACGCTCGGTCAGGGGTCGGTGCCCAATCCGCACGACTCTTTCCCGATACAGACGGGCGATGTCAAGCTGGAGGCCAACCTCGAACTGCGCTTTCCGATCTGGGGCATGGTGCACGGCGCGACCTTCTTCGATCTGGGCAATATCTGGTATATCCGGCGGAATCCTTCGGAGTACTCCGACGAGGCGGTCTTCTTCTTCGACAAGTTTTATAAGCAGCTGGGATTCAACACCGGACTGGGTCTGCGTTTCGACATCAAGTTCGCCGTGCTCCGGCTCGACTGGGGCGTGCAGCTCCACAATCCCAACAATCCGGCGGGCGAACGGTGGATCCACAACCTCCGCTGGAAGAATACCGCGCTCAACTTCGGCGTCGGATATCCCTTCTGACGAGGCTTCGCGACGACAAACCCCGGCGCAGTGCTGCGGCCGGGGTTTCGTATGCAGGAGGGTGTGCATACTGCCGGATATGCGCTGTCATACATGCTCCGTCGGATATTCACTGCCGGATATGCCTCTCCTCGACATGCACCGCCGGATGCGTATTGCCGGACGTGTTTCGCCGGATGCTGGCCCTTGTCAGTTTTGCGCTTTGTACTGCGAGGGCGACATGCCCGTGTTGCGCTTGAAGTAGCTGCCGAAGAACGACTGGTTCGGGAAGTTCAGGTAGTAGGCGATCTCCTGTATGCTCATCGTCGAGTATTTGAGCAGGGTTTTGGCCTCCAGAATCACATAGTTGTCGATCCACTCCGAAACCGACTGCCCGCTGATGCGCTTGATGAGCGTGGTGAGGTATTTGGGCGTGATGCAGAGCTGGCGGGCGTAGAACCCGACGCTGCGCTCTTCGCGGAAGTGTTCGCCCAGCAGGTGGGTGAATTGCTTGAAGTACTCTTCGGCGCGGTTGTGCGAATTGTTCTGCCCTTCGGGATGCTCCGCGAGGTAGTGGTACATGATATCCCCGACCTTGTAAATCGTTGCGGCGATCAGCCCGCTGACGATATCGAACGAGAAATGGGTCTCCGGCCCGCGGGTTTCGCGTTCGATCTGGGCGATCATGCCGCGCATGGAGCGGCTCTCTTCGGGCGTCAGCGCCAATGTGGGATTTTCGACGAATTTGAGGAACAGCGGCATCATGTTTTTGATGTCGATGTTGATGCGGCGCATGAAGTCGGGCGATATGGCGATGACGTCGGCTTTGAAATACTGTTGCGAATTTACCTGCAGGATATTTTTCGGGGTAAAGATGAACATCGAATCCTTCTTCAGCCGGAATTCATGCAGGTTGAACGATACGGAGGTCTCCCCTTCGGTGCCGACTCCGATTATGAAGGCGTCGATGCGGCACGGGAACCGGAAGACCTGCATTTGGGAGTCGCTGCTGGCCGTAATGCATTCGCGCATCAGGCCCTGACGTTGTTCGCCGGCCAAGTCTATAAGTTCGGCCAGCGTAAATGAGTTGATCGGTGTTTGGCTCTCTGTATTGTTCATTTCGTCTCTGGATTTTGGATGAAATATAGCGATAAAAACTCATATTCAGTTCATATAGTTTTATATTCGGACCAAATGAACAGCTTTGTGCCTCTTTTGATCGCCGCTTGCGGCAGGGGCATGAAAAAGGCGCCGGAATCGCCGGCGCCTTTTTCATGCCCCATCGGGAAATCCCGGAGTGACTTATTTCGAAGCAGCGGGTGCGGCCGCAGCGGCGGGAGCATCCGTAATGCCGAGTTCTTTCTTCACTGCGGGGGCGATGTCGGTGAGGGAAGCCTCGTCGAAATAGGCGAGCGAACCCGTCGAAGTGTCGAATACTGCCAGATAGCCGCCTGCGGCAGCCACTTTGTCGATCGCGTTCTTGGCCTTCTCGATAATCGGGGCCAGCAACTCGTTCTGACGCTTCTGGAAGTCCTGCTGGGCTGCCTGCTCGAACTCGTTGCGGCGCTGAATCAGGGCGTTGAGATCGTTCTCCTTGAGCTGGCGTACCGATTCCGAAAGGGTGTTGAAATTCTTCTGGAACTCCTGCAGTTTCTGGTTGTATTCGACGGTCATGGACTCCAGATTGTCCTGAAGATCCTTGGCATAAGCCTCCATGTTGGTCTGCATCTCCTTCGTTTCGGGCATCCCCACGATGATCTCCTGCGTGTTGATGCGTCCGAATTTCTGTTGTGCGAAGAGCGATGTCGCGCCCATCACGAATACAACCGCAAGGGTTAGTTTGATTGCTTTTTTCATAAAAGATTATTAGTTAATTGTTTGATGTTTCTACTTCTTCAGTATGTCGATCAACTGCTGCGTGCGCTCCACACTGGGATTCGTATAGAGCAGCGTGGGATTGTTCGCCGAGTCGAGCACCACGTCGGCGCCGGCCTGCTTGGCGTAGGCTTCGATGGCCGCGAAGACCTTCTTCTGGATCGGCTCGATCATTTCGATCCGCTTTTTCATCAGCGCGCCGTCGTTGCCGAAGAGGCTCTCCTGAAAGGTCTGCGCCTCTTTTTCGCGGGCGAGAATGGCGTTTTCGCGGGTCTGGCGGGTTGTCGCCGAGAGCGAAGCCTTCTGATTCATATAGGCGTTGTAAAGCGCTTCCACTTCAGCGAATTTGGCGTCCACCTGTTCCTGATATTGCTTGGCGAGTTCGTCCAGATCGGAGATCGCCTTGTTGTAGGCCGCGACGGATTTGAAAACCTTTTCGCTGTTGACGATTATGTAATTCTGCGCTGCCAGCGTGCCGGCCGTGAGAATGAATGCCGCGATTAAAATCAGACGTTTCATAATCTTATGTTTTTAAGTTAATATTCAGCCGGTTTCCCGGAACCATACCATAAATATAACTATTTTCTTTCAAATTTATTGCCAGCCTCTCTTTTTTTGCAAACGCCTCCGCCGGAATTCCGGGTCCCCCTTTTCAAAGGGAGATTCGAATACGTGGGGATTGTCCGCGGAATCGTGCGCCGGTTAGAACTGCTGGCCCATTACGAAGTGGAACTGGCTTCCGCTCTTGCCGCTCTGACCTGCCGGCGAGTCGAAGCCGTAACCCCAGTCGATACCCAGCATACCCACCACGGGCAGGTAGAGACGTACGCCGAAACCGGCCGAACGCTTGATCTTGAAGGGCGAGAACTTCTTCCACGAATCGAATGCGTTACCGCCTTCGAGGAATCCCAGCACATAGATCTGCGACGAAGGTTTCAGGATGACGGGGTAGCGGATCTCGGCGGTGTATTTGTTGTATGCCACCGAATAGTCGTTCGTGGGATCGAGGGCGCCGTCTTCGTAACCGCGCATCGAGATGATGTCGATACCGTAGATGTTGTATCCCGACATGCCGTCGCCGCCGACTTCGAAGCGTTCGAAAGGCGAAACCTTATATTTGTTGTAGTTGCCGAGGTAACCCATTTCGGCCTTGAGCATCAGCACGAGATTCGAGTTCTTGGTCAGCGCTTGGAACCACTGCGCCTTGAACTGCCACTTGTGGAACTCGACCCAGCGGTAACGCTCCTGATTTGCTTTGTCCGCCACCTTGCTGTCCGTGCTGTTGGCAAGCTCCGCCAGCTTCTTGTAGTCTTTGCCGTCCCAGAGCGAGTAGGGGGGCGTGAACTGCACCGATGCGCTGAACTCCGAACCGCGGCGCGGATAGATCGGCTGGTCCACCGAGTTGCGTGCGAAGACGAATTTGAGCGAGAGCAGGTTGGCGGCGCCGTTGGTCATGCCGAACGTATTCCAGTTTTTGAGCGAGAAGCGTTCGTAGCTCGCCTCGCCGTAAAGCGTGAAGTAGGGGTCGGGCCAGTTGAGACGCTTGCCCAGACCTGCCGCCAGACCGTACGTGCGGAAGTACTGCGTACTCTTCTGCCATACGTAATAGGCGTTGTTCTGCTCGGAGAAGTGGGCCGATATGGTGAACGAATTGGGCTTCTTGCCGCCCAGCCACGGGTCGGTGAAACTCAGGGCGAACGCCTTGTAGTAGGTGCCGTTGGTCTGCGCCGACAGCGACAGCCGCTGGTTCTGGCCCATCGGATAGGGGCGCCATGCGCCCTTCTTGAAGAAGTTCTTGATCGAGAGGTTGTTGAGCGTGATGCCCACCGAACCGACGAACGTTCCCGAACCCCAGCCGCCGGCGATGTTGAACTGGTCGGAGGCCTGCTCTTCGAGCGGCCAGTTGACGTTCACCAGCTCGTTCGAAACGGGTTTGATGTCGGGCATGATCGCTTCGGGGTTGAAGTGTCCCAGCGAGCCGAGCGTGCGGATGGTCTGCATGAGCAGCGAACGGTCGTAAAGCTCGCCCGGACGGGTGTAAAGCTCGCGGCGGATCACCTCGTCGTCCACGCGCTGGTTGCCCGTGATGCCGACTTCGTTGATGGTGAACTGCTTGCCTTCGAATACCTTGACCTCGATGTCGATCGAATCCGGCCCGATGATGGTTTCGGCGGGTTCGATCTGCGACATCAGGTAGCCCTTGTTCTGGTAGAGCGACGATACGGACATCGCTTCGGGATCGGTCTCCTTGCCGATGCCCAGACGCTTGTGCATCGACTTCTTGTCGTACGTGTCGCCCTTGTTGACGCCGAACATGCGCTGCAGGTCGTCGGTTTCGTACACCGAGTTGCCGACCCACGACACGTTGCGGATGTAGTATTTGTTGCCTTCCGAAATGTCGAGGTCGATGGCCAGCCGCTTGTCGCTGATCGGATAGATCGAGTCGCTGACGATCGTGGCGTTGCGGTAGCCTTTCGAGTTGTAGAAGTCGATCAGCAGGTCCTTGTCGTTCTCGTAGTCGCTCTCGTTGAGTTTGGTGCCGCGGAAGAAGTTGATGCTCTTCTGGTGCGTCTTCTTGAAAGTCCGGCGCAGGCGCTTGTCCTTGAACTGCTCGTTGCCCGTGAAGTTGATCTTGCCGATCTTGACTTTGTGTTTGCGGTCGATCAGGAAGGTTACGTTGACCATCTGCGGGCGCAGCGTGTCGTTGGTGATGCGCGTCGAGACCTCCGTGTTGCGGAAGCCCTTCTCGGACCAGTAGGCCTTGATGAGTTTCTGGTTCTTGTCGATGACGTAATCCGAAAGCTCGCTGCCGCGTTTGAGCTTGAGCTTTTCGAGCAGGTCTTTCTTCTTGCCCTTCGAGATGCCTTCGAAGTCCCAGTTGTTGACGCGCGGCCGCTCTTTGAGGAACACCTCCAGATCGAGGCTGTCGCCCTCGATCTCGGCTCCGATCTTCACGTCCGAGAAAAACCGCTGGCTCCACAGACGCGAGATGGCGTTTGCGATGAAGTTGCTCGGCAGGTAAATCGAATCGCCGGGGATCAGCCCGGCCGAAGACTTGAGAATGTCGGGGTTGAGGTACTGCACGCCGTGAATGTTGACGTCGCGGATGTAATAGAGTTTCTGCGCGCCGTCCTGCCGCAATATGGGTGCGTCTTCCGGGAATGCGGGCTTGGCCGAAGCCGCGGTGTCAGCAGGATTCTGCTCTTGGGCGAATATATTCGTGCAGCACAGCACGAGGGCAGCGGCTGCCGTGAATATCTTACCGAAATAATTCATCTATTTAAATCTAATCTTAACTTCATCTATTTTACCAGCCCGAAACGGCGGTCGCGCCGGGCGTATTCCTCCATTGCACGGTCGAACTCCTCCTCGGTGAAATCGGGCCACAGCACCTCCGGGAAGTAGAGTTCGGCGTAGGACGCCTGCCAGAGCAGGAAGTTGCTGAGCCGGTGTTCGCCGCTCGTGCGGACGATCAGGTCCGGGTTGGGGTAGGGCGCCGTGTCGAGCGCCGCGCTGATCGTGCCTTCCGAAATCTCCTCCGGCGCCAGCTCTCCCGATGCGGCCCGTGCGGCGATTTGGCGTACGGCGCGGGTGATCTCGCTGCGCGAGGAGTAGTTGAGCGCCAGTATCAGCGTCAGGGTCTTGCCCCCGGCGGTCCGCTGCTCGGCTTCGGCCAGATAACGCTGCACCTTTTCCGAAAAACGCGTGCGGTCGCCGATCATCCGGATCTCCACCCCCTGACGGATCAGTTCGGGCGTTTCGTTGACCACGCTTTTGCAGAAAAGTTCCATCAGCGCATCGACCTCCTGCGCGGGACGTCCCCAGTTTTCGGTCGAGAACGCATAGAGCGTCAGGTACTTCACACCCCAGCGCGCGGCGGCGCGCAGCGACGCCCGTACGGGTTCGACGCCGGCGACATGGCCTTCGTAACGCTCTTTGCCGCGCAACTCGGCCCAGCGGCCGTTGCCGTCCATGATGATGGCGACGTGTTGCGGTATGCGATTCTGCTCGCTCATATTAGGGCACAAATATAGGGAATAAAAATGAAAAATACCTATTAAATGAACAACTTTACACCGTTTTTGTGCAGGGCCTTAACTGCGGATGTCGATGCCCCACATCATTTTATTCCGTAACGTGTCGTAAAATGATATATTGTGCGGTACGGCCAAAAAAATCTTCTGTTCGGCGCGTTTGACGGTGAATGTCGCCTCCTGCCCGACGGCATAGACGCGGTTGTCCAGAGTGACGAATGCGTCCGAGCGGCGCGTGTGTACGTGAAGCGTGATGACGGCGGTGTCGGGAATGACCACGGGGCGCATCGTCAGGTTGTGCGGCGCCAGCGGCGAGATCACCAGACAGGCGCACGTCGGGGCTACGACCGGGCCGCCCGCGCTGAGCGAGTAGGCCGTCGAGCCGGTCGGCGTCGAGAAGATGACGCCGTCGCCGTGGTAGGTGGCGACCATCTGGTCGTCCACGTAGGTTTCGACCGAGATCATGCCTGCGCCGTGGCGCTGTACGGTGAATTCGTTGAGCGCCAGCGTGGTGTCGGGCTGCTCGGCGTAGTCGCCCGTGACTTCGATCATCGAGCGGGCCTCGGTGGTGAGACGCCCCTCCGCGATCTCCTTGAAGATCAGGTTCAGACCGGCGGACGGGGCGCTGGTCAGGAAGCCCAGATGCCCGGCGTTGATGCCCATGACGGGAATCGGTGCGCCGCAGAGACGGTGCACGCCTTCGAGCAGCGTGCCGTCGCCGCCGTAGCAGACCATCACCGAATTGGCAGGCTGTTTGCCCGTGCATTGTCCGTAGATCTTTTCCGGCGGAATGCGGATGCCCGTAAGCTCTTCGGCCAGAGGCGCGAACTCCTCGTTGACGGCGTAGTCGAATCCGAAAATGCGGAAGGCTTCGAACAGCTGGCAGATCTCCCCGGCGGTGTGAGGCAGCTGGCGGCGGGAAAAAAGTATGATTTTCATCGGCGGAGTTTCGAAAAAATAAGTAACTTTACCACGCCAAGACGATACAGGAAGCCGGTTCGTGCCTCGTCCGGATCGCCCGGCGCAACTTGGTTCAACATCGGGGACGGCGCAGTCCGCATTCCGGCTTCGGCCGGCGGCGGCCGCAGACGGGTCCCGAATGCAAATATAGCGAATTTTATGACAAAGTTGAGTGTAAACATCAATAAGATTGCCGTGGTGCGCAATTCGCGCGGCGGAAATCTTCCCGACGTGGTCCGTGCGGCCCTCGATATCGAGCGTTTCGGCGCGGAAGGCATCACGGTCCATCCGCGTCCCGACGCCCGTCACATCCGCTACGACGACGTGCGGAACCTGAAACGGGTCCTCGCCACCGAATTCAATATCGAGGGCAATCCGATTCCGAGCTTCGTCGATCTGGTGCTGGAGGTCGTGCCGACGCAGGTGACCCTCGTGCCCGACGCCCATGACGCCATTACGTCGAATGCCGGGTGGGACACGCTCGCCAATCGCGGATTCCTGACCGAAGTCACGGCGCGGTTCCATGAGAAAGGCATCCGGGTCTCGGTTTTCGTCGATCCCGATCCGGCGATGGTCGCCGGGGCGAAGGCGTGCGGCGCCGACCGGGTGGAGCTTTATACCGAGGCCTACGCCCGCGAATATCCCGCCGGCGCCGAAGCCGCGCTGGCGCCCTATCTCGCGGCGGCCGAGGAGGCCCGCCGTCAGGGACTCGGCCTGAATGCCGGACACGATCTCAATCTCGAAAACCTGCGCTTTTTCGTCAGCCGCATCCCGTGGACCGACGAAGTCTCGATCGGCCACGCGCTGATCTGCGACGCGCTCTATTACGGGCTGGAAAACACGGTCCAGCTTTACAAACGCGAACTCCGATAAATAGAAAATGATAAAAAGAAGCCGACCATGAAAAAAATCGTTCTCCTTGCCGCGGCGCTTCTCGCTGCCGCCGCGTCGTTCGCCCAAAGCGAATACAACTACCAGAAACGCAGTCCTGTCTCTTATACACATCTGACGCTGCCGACGATCGCATAA
>ENA-OZDX01000946-OZDX01000946.1-human-gut-metagenome-genome-assembly--contig:-NODE-946-length-11630-cov-3.524233_pt1 | contig 11630 bp, 10 predicted proteins | sample MGYA00245062_ERZ653597 | MGnify/ENA primary metagenome ERZ653597 (study PRJEB26926, sample SAMN06165186) | human gut metagenome | biome: ENVO:00009003; feature: ENVO:2100002; material: ENVO:00002003...
ATCTACACTTATGCGATCGTCGGCAGCGTCAGATGTGTATAAGAGACAGAGTTTGTGCTGTCCGCGGCTGTCACATATAAGCAGGCGGTTGAGGATATTGTCCTGCGCGATAACAGGCTGCGCCTTTTCATAAGCCAGCGCGAGGCGTTCCGTTACATGTTGTTCCAGATGCCTGTTGAAGTCCTGCACCTGTTGAAGTGCGGCCGCGTCGCCCTCCTTGCGGTCGGCAAGTGCCATCGGCTGCACGTATTTCTCTGTCAGCATGAAGCGCAGCGTGCCATCTTCGCTTACCGCCAGCACCTCATGCAGGTTGTCGGGGTCGTATTTCACCGTCCAGCGTTTGCCTGCATACTGGCGGAAACGCACGTCAAAACAGTCATAATCGCGTTTCATGCCCAAAAGAGTAGGCCGCAGGCCGCTGCCTTCGATGGCGTTCTTGTGGCCTGTTTCCGCGCCAAAATTCAACAGGTATTGTTCACGGCTTAACGGCAGGCGACGTTCCACGGGCAGGTTTTCCATAAGTTTGCGGAACTGCTCTACCTTGCGCTGGCGTTCCATCTGCATAATGCGGTCTATCTGTGCGCGTACTCCCGCTTCATCGGGGAAACTGTGCCGCAGCATGTTCAGGGCTTCGCTGTTAGGCTGCTTGCTGGGGTCGGTGGTTATACCAAAGCCCGACCAGTTGTTGAACAATTTGCAGTATGTCTTATTCAGGTAGCCGAAATAAGGCTCTACCACTTTGGCCTTTGCATTCTTTACGCGGGCAGGTGTCAGTTTGTCGCCCATCACGTTGTAAAGCGGGGTCATGGTCTTGATGCCGTAGTGGTCGCATTGTATCTGGTTTGCCCGAAGCATGACCCCGAAAAGTTCCTCACTGTGTTTGGCCGCATTACGCAGGGCTTCAGCTATAAGTTCGGGCGTTTCGTGTGTGCCCACGGCATAGCCTATCGGATAATTTATACAGGGGTCAAGCACCACCTCCAGCGTCAAGCGGTTGCAGTATGTCGTAACGTTGCGACCTTTGCTGTCGGTTTTCGTTGTCTGGTAAAGCAGTTCCACGTCCCAGCCGTCAAGCGTCCACATGAGGAACGGAGCGGTCGGTCTGGTTCGTTTTACCTGCATGGATTTCGTGTTGCGGAAATTCGTACTGCCCAAACGGCCTGCCGATGTCACCAAGTCCAATTTTTCACGCCATTTTGCCACTGTGCTGGGGGTTATTGCTTTCCAGCCTTGTTGTTTTGCCACGGCATTATACAGATTGGCTATCGCCACATTGTCGAGGTTGTTGTGGTGGCCGATAAGCTGCACAAGCACGCTTTCCTTTACATCGTCGTCCACCTTTGCGGCGTTGATGTTCTGGAATTTCTTGCTGATGAAGCACACATAACCCTCGTGCAGGTATTCGTTGAACTTACGTTGCAGGCGGCGGTCGCTTTCAGGCAGGGAGTGCGGGAAACGGTCGGCCAGACGTGGCAGGGCTGCCGCGGCCTTGCGCCAGAACTCCGTCTTGTTCAGGCGCGGTTTGCTCTGACGCAGGCGGTGGCTGTTGCTGGTTTCGATACACTGCCGAAAAGCGTTCATGAGGGCGCAGTTGTTTGAATATTCCGCCTGCTTTTCGGTGGTGAGGTGGCGACCATCGGCCAGCACATAGTCTGCGTAAAACTGCATGGCCTGTCCATCGGGAGTGATTGTGTCCATAAAAGGCTTGCTGTCGGCTTTCTCCTGTAAGTCGGGGTAACGGCGGTAAACCTCCGTGCGGTATTTCAATGGCAGGCTTTCAACGGCAAACAGCGCGGGTGTACCATAACAGGCACGTTGCACCTGCTTGATTTGCTTACGACGGCGCAGGTTCTTCACCGTGTCCTCCGTCATAATACCAGCAATCAACTCGGTGTGACTTATACAAAGCGTGTTACCGTAATATTCCATGTCTTACATTGATTGCGCTTCCGCCTGTATGGCAGGAAACTGGTCTAACATTACATTTTTGTAGTTTTTCACGGACTTGCCGTCTTTGATGATGTCCACACGCCCCGTGTTCTTGTCGCATTCCAACATCACACCATTGGGGAAATACTGCCGCATATAGCCGTCAGCATCGTGCATAGTTTCCATCGCAGGGGAGGCAATCATCAGAATACCTCCGCGCTGCTGTGCCAGATGGCGGATTTTCCGCGCCCGTGGGCTGTCGCCGCCACGTTCGACAAAGGTCAGTGCCCGCCATACGGCCATTTTCGTAGTCTTGAACGTCTTAATCAAGAACTCACGATTTTCTTTCGTTACTGCTATATACTTTTCCATGTTCAAATTGTAATTTCGATTATATCCAGAATGTTGCTCGTTCGCATACTGTTTACCGATAAGTTGGCATGTTGCACACCGTTTTCACGCATCCATACTTTCGCCTGATTGATGGCGGTCGGTTTATGCCATCCGTCTGGAATACAAGCCCCCAAATTATCATATTGGGCGTTAAGTAATTCGTAATAATATCGTTTCATAGCTTAAAGTATTTCAAAGTTTACCGTGGAAAACATGGCATCATCGTGTTTCAGTTGATTTATGAACTTCTCACTTGCCGTAAATTCTATTATCTGCCCGTCAAAGGCAAACGGTTTGCAGGTAGCCACGAGATAGCTTGCCAATCGTGCCACGTGTTCCGATGTTCTGTAAGTCTTCATTGTCCTTTCACTTTTAGGGTTTAACATTCTTCGGTCTCGGCCTTTTTTCGTATCTTTGGCCGCCGTGTTATTTGTTTCACGTTGCAAATATACAGAAATTCTGTAATACACAAAAATATTTTTCAGAAAATATGGAATTACAAGAACAGATATTGTCAAAACCTGAAATAAACAGTAGGGTAGTGGAGGCACTACTCGCCATCATTGCCAATAACTTAGTGACAACTAAGACCGATTTGGCTGAGCACATGGGCATCAAACCCGCTAAATTTTCAGAAATTCTGAATTATCGAATGAACGCAGGGGTCGATATAATTGCTAAAATTTGTGATTGGTATAATGTTGATCCTTATTGGCTTCTCATGGGGCGTGGTAATCATATATTCAGAAGCACTGACGTTAAGGTTCCTCCCTATTTCATTGAAGACGAAAACGACTTAGACCGTGAATATCATTCAAAGAATGCCGATGATGACAAAGACACACCAAACGCTTTAGCTGGAGATAATTCCTTTGTCGAAATGCTATATAAAAAAACTTTAGAGCAAGCGGAACAAATTGGTTGCTTACGAGAACGAATTTCTCAATTGGAACGGGAAAAGGGAAAAAATGTCTCGGATGTCCCGACTTCTGGCGTTGCAAATGTCGGGTAACAATGATACATATTTTACGCCGCTGATATGTCCTTTACTTACCCCATATATCGGATATTTTTAGGGATTATGCTGTTTTCTTCATTTTTTGAGAACAAAACCTATGTTAAACGGTTGTAATCAGTAACTTAAACAAATTACAACCGTTGTTTTTCCTATATTCAAAAAGGAATTAAAGGGGTAGATTTTCACGAAAAGGCCGCTTTTATATAATCGTTTTTGCCATTTTGGGGGAGTATTCACCATACACGCAGACACCCCAACTGACACCCCAACTGACACCCCAACATCGTTTTTTCAAACGAAACGTACTGTTTTACCTCCTACCCTACCCGACCATTTTACGCCCCACTCCCATTATTCCCGAAAACCCATTTAACAGGCTATTAAATACTCGTTAAACAGTGTTTGCACACCATTCGCGTCCTCACCTCTCCCCTACCCTATCCCACAGTATAAAGCGAACAAACAACACGGTAAAAGCCCCATTTTACGCCACTTTTACCCGTTTTGTACGGCACAGACGCCAGACAAAAGAAAACGGCCAGAAAGCCCCTAAAAAGCCATCTGACCGCCCATGCGATTAAAGCAAATTAAACCTGTTGCAAAGCCACATTAAATACTCGCTTAAACGCTTCGCCCTCGTTCTTAAAGCAAAACTAAACCAACTTAAACCTTTTGTACGTTTCGTTTTGCAGCCCTCTACCCTATCACATTCATTTATCTATTGAATTATCAAAGGCTTACACTCTCAAACACCTATCACACTGTTGTACGTTTCGTTTTCATGCCCATAAAATTATGCGCTTCTTTTATCTTCCGCCCTGCTTAGGCCCTTTCCGATCCGATCGTACCTGCTTCCCGTTTCCTCGCACGACTTCCGACAGACTGTAACTTCCGGCCCCAGACCGCGCTTGGTGTCCGATTGCCGTTTTTGTGTGAAATTTGCCTGAAAACGGCGTTGTTTCAGTACTATACCCAAACAAAAAAAAGTCACTGCAAATATTAATTCACAGCAACTTTCTTCATGTCGGGGTGGCGGGATTCGAACCCACGACCCCCTGCTCCCAAAGCAGGTGCGCTAACCGGACTGCGCTACACCCCGTCGTTCCCGGCCCTGCAACCCGTGATTGGCCTTACATCGGCCCCGCAGGGCTTTTCGTGTCAATCCCGGACTCTTCCGGCCGGGGGAACCGTCACGATTCCGGGATGCAAAGATAGCGGCTTTTTTCTTTCCGGCAAACTTTTGTCCCAAAATCGGTCTTGCAGGCGGTTCGTGGAATCATCGCTCCGAACGGCTTAATTTCAGACTCACGCGAAGACAATAAGCGGCTATCCGACGCCGGAAGTGTTGCCGCAGTGCAGTTAGTCGGCAAAAACCGGAACCAAAAGCAGGCTTTGAGCACCTTTCACGACAGATGTGGGGCAAAGAGCGTGTAACGATTCGCAGCAGCATATCAATGATAATTCCGATACGGCGTAACTACAGTCGGTGATAGTGGCAGTACAACAGTTCGCCGTCGTCGCCGCGGAGGTGCATGCCGCCGCCCAGACAGTAACGGAACATCTTGCAGTCGGCGCATGCGCCGCGCCGCGCCCAATCGCGGTTGCGGAAGGGTTCGAAGCGGTTTTGCCACACGTCCCAGAATTTATCCCGGTAGATGTTGCCCTGATGGAAGTTGGCACGGATCGACGTGCAGCCCGAAATGGCGCCGTCGACACGGATCGAAGCCACCGAGACTCCGGCGGCGCATTGGTAGAAGTAATCGCGGACTTCGGTCTCGTAGTCCCCAAGGAAGCCTTCGCAGGCATAGCTGGTCCCGATCCTGCCCTCCTTGCGGGTGCGGCGGATAAATTCCAGCATTTCGCGGAACTGCGCGTCGGTCATGCGCAGCGACGGATCGTTCTTGGCCCGGCCCATGGGGAAAATCGAAAAGAGCCGCCAATGTGCAACGCCCTCGGCAATCAGCATGTCGCGGAACGCTTCGAGCTGCGGCACCATGGCGCCCGTGACGCAGGTCACCACGTCGTAGGTCAGCGAGGGTTCGCGGACGATCATGCGCAGGGCCGCCAGCGCGCGGTCGTAACTGCGGGAATTGCCGCGGATATGGTTGTGTTCGCGTTCGAAGCCGTCGAGACTGACCGAAACGCTGCGCAGTCCGGCGTCGAGCAGGCTTCGCAAGCGCGCTTCGGTCAGGGCCATGCCGTTGGTGACCATGCCCCACGCATAGCCGCGGCGGGTGACTTCGGCTCCGGCACGCTCCAGATCGTCACGCACCAGCACCTCGCCGCCCGAAAAGATAATCAGCACCTCGGAGGGATCGACATGGGGCGTGATCTCCTCGTCGAGCACCTTCAGGAAGTCTTCGAGCGGCATGTCGGGCACACCGGGGTCCACGCGGCAGTCGCTGCCGCAGTGACGGCACGAAAGGTTGCAGCGCAGCGTACACTCCCAGAAGAGCGTCGTGAGCCGGTGCTCGGCGACCGTCGAAGCGTAGAGATCGGAAAAGATATTGAGGGCCAGCCGTTTGCGCAGGCCCGGACGGCGGCGCGCCATGGATTATTTCTCAGGAGCCTTGGCGCCCTTCTTCGTGTCCATGACGGGCGTATCCTCGGTCGGTTTCTCCGCAACGGGATCCAGCTCCTCCGGTTCGGCGGACTGCACCTTCGCATCGGGAATATGCACGCCCGTAGCAGGTCCGGCCTGTCCCGGAGGACGCACGCCGTACATGACGACAATGCGGGGCGGCACCTTCACCGAGTCCTGAACCTCCTGCGATCCGGTCTCCTGCTTCTGTTCCTCTGCGCCCTTCGCCGGAGCGTTTTTGACCGTCGAGCAGGCAGTCGAAAAGCCAAGCAGCGCAGCCAGAGCGAGTTTCAGTTTTTTATTCATATCGCATCGTCATTAAGGTCATTGTTACAGAGCAAAGATAAAAAAATTTCGACCGAACCTGAAAAAAACATGCCAAAAAGTTTTGAAAGCCAGTGATTTTTACTTTACTTTGCCCTGTACAAACTATTTAATTTTCAATTTTTATGACAGGTAAGGTAAAATGGTTCGATAGCAAAAAAGGCTACGGATTCATTACGGGAGAGAACGGCAAAGAGATTTTCGTTCACTTCTCCGGTATCGTAACGGACGGATTCAAGTCGCTCAACGAAGGTCAGGCAGTCGAATTCGAAGTCGGCAGCGGCGCCAAAGGCGATCAGGCTGTGAACGTTACGGTAATTGAGTAAGCCCCACGGCGTTCTCTAAATTCAGGGAATAAGAGCAACAGAAACTCAGCATATTCATCAGTACTGAATTTTATGTATTCAACGGTGTTCGGATCGTGTCCGAACACCGTTTTTTCATGCGGCGGAGTCGTCGGGGAGAAACACCGCCGAAACCGACAACGGTCTGCGGACACGCCCCGCTGCCGCCCTCTCCTCTGCGGGCATAACCCGCAGTCGCCGCCCAGAAAGCACACGTCACTCTCCGGCGGGATAGACATAGCCGATAAAATCGAAGAGGTGGCTGCTCCGATAATAATTAACCCGCGCAAAGCATTTGTTCGTATTCCTGTACAACGTCAGAATTATCTCCCGCTCCTCACCTTTCTGAGGACCTACGATCTTAATGAAAAACTGCCGGTCCCCGTTTTTCTTAGGCTCCATTTCCGTTATTTCGGCGGTATCGTCCTCTATATTCAGCCGTTTCCACGTTTCGCAGGGGAAAACATTCCGGGAAAAACAGATAATGCCCTTATTTCCCTGCATGGAAATATAACTGCCCGAAGGCGATTTAACCGGTGACCCGCCTTTCGGCAAATAAAACTCAGCGGCCTCGATCACGAACCGACGCTCGTCCAACGCCTTCAGCGCCTGCCCGTACAAGGCTTCCGGCCCGCCCCCGGACAGCGCGTCCGGACCGGCGCCCCTATGGCCCGTACCGACCGCCGGCTTTTGCGCCGAACAGCCCGACAAACCGGCAATCAGCAGAAGTACAGGCAGGATTCTCAGTATAGTCTTCATAACGTTAAGATTAGTTTGTTAAAATACAACTCGATATTTTTGAACTATTTAAACGAAAAAGCATTATCGACAAGTCACGAAGGCTTCTACTGCGGCCTTGCTTCCATCCTTTATGCCTTGACCTTTGAACCCTGTCAGATTTCGTCCTTCACTTAAAATGAATCTGTCATACAATTGTTCTACTTTGTTTTTATCATGGTATTTCGGAAAAAGAACATGCGTCGTACGAAACCACGCGAAATCAACTCCCTCGGCATAGCCCGGAGTCAATCTGTAAGTCGATGAGTTTTTAAGGTTATTATAGTACTTCAAAGCACAGGAAGTCTCATACCACTTTTCAGGTTCAGACAAAAGGAACGATCCGTCCGGCAGCTCAATCTTTTTTTCCGGAAGTGTTCCTCCTCCATACGACCCAATTTTTATATATGATTTAGCAACTTTAATAAAGTCAGATATCAAAATACCATGAGTTTCACTGTAGTCATGATTACAGGAAATACATTTGGTTTGCCATGATGAATTCAGCATGCCACATGTCGGATTTGAACACCGCCAATGATACTCCGAAGATGATCTAGTTTCAAGTGTTTCATTTTGATCTGTTCGGTCAGAAATCAGCTCCTCCTTATTACAACTACTCACAAACAATCCTCCGCCAACAACTACAAGAGCTACAAACAAACCTTTTCGGAATAATGAAAGTTCTCCCATAACAACATTTTTTTTTAAGTAAATTAAGTATTATCAAAGCATATGCTTCAATTATCAAACAATATACTAAATAAAATTACAGTACACAACAGAAGGTCCATTTTTTTGCCCGTTTGAAAAAATAATCGTACTTTTGGGCGTCAATTTTAGGTTAATTCAGGTTCAAACATAAAAACCCAAACACAACCATGAAAGAAGCAATCGCAATTCTGACCGGCGGCGGACCGGCTCCCGGCATGAATACCGTAGTGGGCAGTGTCGCCAAAACGTTCCTGCGCCAGGGCTACCGCGTCATCGGCCTGCACGAAGGCTACACGGGACTGTTCAACCCCTCGCCCCGAACCGTGGACATCGACTATCCCATGGCCGACGGTATCTTCAATCAGGGAGGTTCGTTCCTGCAGATGAGCCGTTTCAAACCCAAGGATTCGGATTTCGAAAACAACTTCAACCTCAAGTTCTTCACCGACAACAACATCAAACTGCTCGTGACGGTCGGCGGCGACGACACGGCTTCGACCGCGAACCGCATCGCCAAGTTCTTGGAGGCCAAGAAATACCCCATCGCCAACATCCACGTCCCGAAGACCATCGACAACGACCTGCCCCTGCCGAAAGGCACGCCGACGTTCGGTTACGAGTCGGCCAAGGACAAGGGCGCCGTTATCGCACGTGCCGTCTACGTAGACGCCCGCACGAGCGGCAACTGGTTCGTACTGGCTGCCATGGGCCGCAGCGCCGGCCACTTGGCATTCGGCATCGGCGAGGCTTGCCACTACCCGATGATCGTCATTCCCGAAATGTTCGACAAGACGGAAATCACCGTCGAGAAGATCGTGAACCTCGTGATTTCGTCGATCATCAAGCGCAAGATCATGGGCATGGACTACGGAGCTGCCGTTATCTCGGAAGGCGTATTCCACGCGCTGAGCGACGAGGAGATCCGCAAGAGCGGCATCCACTTCACCTATGACGAGCACGGACACCCCGAACTGGGCAAGGTATCGAAGGCGCACATCTTCAACGAGATGATCGAGAAGAAGGTGAAAGAGCTGGGCATCAAGGTCAAGAGCCGCCCCGTGGAGCTGGGTTACGAGATCCGCTGCCAGACCCCGATCGCATACGATCTGACGTACTGCTCGGAGCTGGGTATCGGCGTGCACAAGCTCTTCGCCGAAGGCAAGACCGGCTGCATGGTTTACGTGGATTCGGAAGGCAACGTAAGTCCGCTCTACCTCAAGGACCTGCAGGATCCCACGACGGGCAAGATTCCGCCCCGTCTGGTGGACATCAAGTCGGACAAGTTCTCGTCGGTGGTGGAGACCATCCTCAACGCCATCACGCCCGCGGATTACGAGGCTGCCAAGCAGTATGTCCCCAATCCGGAGGAGTACGATTTCCACAAGATCCTCAACTGGAAATAATCCTTTCCGAAACAGGATTTCAGCAAATCCCCGGAAGCGCGGCTTCCGGGGATTTTTCATGCAGGCCGGGAAAGAGAGCTGGCGGCAAGGACGGAAAGGCCGGACGGTTGAGGGCAGAAGTACCGGGACAGCGGCGGAAGGACCGGAGCGGCGACGGAAGGACCGGAGCGGCGACGGAAGAAAAACCGAGCGGCGACGGAAGAAAAGCCAAAGAAGGAGGAACGGAAGAAGACGGCAACGACAAAAGGACGGACGGCGATGACAGCAAGACCCGCCGGCGACGGCAGAGAAGCCAAAGAAGGAGGAATGGAGGAAGACGGCAACGACAAAAGAACGGACGGTGATCGCAGGAAAACCGAGCGGAGACGGCAGAAGGGCCGGGACGGTTGAGGGCGGTGATTTTCCAACTTTTTCAGGCGGAAAAGGAAAAATACCCGTATCTTTGCCGCATTAGATCCCTAACCCTTAAAAATACCTTTATCCATGGAGACACCGGAAAACAAAAACGATGTGTTCGAACCGATGCCGGAAGAGGCTGCCGCACAGGTTACGGCGGAAAACTCTGCGGACGGCAACCGGTCGCAGAAGATGGCCGAAGCAAAGAAGAACCTGCTTGCAGGAGCGCTTTGGTGCGTCGGCGGACTGGCTTTCAGTTTCTTATCCTACTATTTCGCGACAGCCGGGGGCCGGTACGTAGTCGCAACGGGCGCCATTATCTGGGGCGCGATTCAGGCGATCAAAGGTCTCGTTGTCATCCTGAAAATCCAGCATCAGGAGGGACGTTTCACGGCATTCTGGCGCACGGCGGCGCTGGCGGCATGTTCGCTCGCGGCACTGCTCTATCTGGGACAGTTGTCGGTGCGGCTGGCCGGCGGCGAAGAGATGCAGGTGGTGGATACCGAACAAATCTACACGGGTGCGCAGGGAATCAAGGCGAAGATTCCCGCCGGATACACCCTGCTCGAAGAAACCGTGCAGCCCGAAACGGACGAAACCTACGCCTACTACGGTTTCGACACCTACAACGACCGGATAGGTTACAGTCTGGGCAAGGTCGTGGATATGATTCCGGAGGAGATCACGTCCGTCGATGAGATTTCGGACCACTGCGCACAACGCGATTCGGCCTTCTACACGGGCGGATTCATCGCGCCGACGCAGCGCACCGAAATCGGCGGCCGCGAAATGTTGTGCAGCGAAGGATACATAACGGAGAATCCGGAGTTGGTTTACGCCGTTTACGACATGCTTTACGAAGGATCGCTCGTTACGGCGACATTCAGGTACGGGAAAAAGGATTACGGCAAGCGGGAAACCCGCCTGCGGATCGAAAGCCTGCTGAAAGGCATCGAGTTGGAATAACTGCGCGGATACTGCGAAAACGGATAAGGACGGCACTTGCATGCCGTCCTTTTTTATTAGAGGAAGCGGAAGGCAATGCGGGAAAGACCATCGGGAAAGCGTATGGCGACGGCGAGAGTACGGGCGGCAACTGCAGAAAGGCCGAGCGGCGATGAAAGGAAAGGCCGGGGAGGGCTACGGCAGCAGAAAGGAAGAAGACAACAGCAAAAGGCCGGACAGCGAGGGCAGAAAAGTCGAACGGTGACAGCAGAAAGTACAGGCCGGAACACCGCCGCCGTACAGTGCGTTTCCTCCGCGGGTCGGGAGAGTATCAGAACAGCGTAGGTTCGGCCTGCCGGAGTGCGGCGGGATGCGGATGGAGATTGATGAATTCGAGACCCCGGCCCAAAGCGCGGCGAACGGTGTAGTGTGTGCCGCCGGGGGAACCGTCGTACCACGCGACCAGCAGTGCGGCGTGCTCTACAAGGTAGTTGTTACGCACGGCATAACACCCTGCATGATAGGACGGGGAGAGTGTCACGCTATGGTCGGCGGCAGCCAGCACACGCCGGAAGCGTTCGCGGTCGGCAGCCGGGAAGCGGCTCTCCTGTCCCCGGAAAGGAATTACGGCGACCAGCCGCAAACCGGGCATCGGCGTGTGCGGAGAGTGCGGTTCCGGAAAAAAGGCCGAAACGGAATCCACAGCAGGAGAAAAGGCCGATGCAGGAGGGACAGCAGCAGAAGCCGCAACGGAGGGAAAGGCTGTCTCTTATACACATCTCCGAGCCCACGAGACTAAGGCGAAT
>ENA-OZDX01000947-OZDX01000947.1-human-gut-metagenome-genome-assembly--contig:-NODE-947-length-11626-cov-5.478178_pt1 | contig 11626 bp, 9 predicted proteins | sample MGYA00245062_ERZ653597 | MGnify/ENA primary metagenome ERZ653597 (study PRJEB26926, sample SAMN06165186) | human gut metagenome | biome: ENVO:00009003; feature: ENVO:2100002; material: ENVO:00002003...
GAGATTCGCCTTAGTCTCGTGGGCTCGGAGATGTGTATAAGAGACAGGCGATAATCAGTAGAATGCTGGAAATCATGGAAATAATCGCCGCTACAGTAGCCAATGCGCCGAGTGCCGCCCCTGCTTCCAGTTCGCCCGCCGCCGCGCCGAGCGCGCCGAGAAGGCCTCCGCCAAGCAACAGCATGATGCTGCCGATAATTCCGAAAATACCGAAGATGATGTTCAGAATACCGACAACCTTAAGTAAAGTTTTGCCCTTTGCGTTCATAATCTATCCTCCAATTATGTATTTGGCATAATAGCCAAAACCATTATATCACGATAAATTACCCTTGTGCAATAGTACATCGGCAAAAACTCCAAAATGTGTTCAATCAAGAGCTTAATAAAAAACACCCGGGTATTTTGCCCGGGCGTTCTTTTATTTTATGAGTCAAACACATCACTTCCCGCACCCGCGATAACTGTAAACGCTTTGGGAAGGTTCTCAATCTCAACGGTTTTATGGTTTCCGCCGTTTTCCCCGTCGAGCGTCCAGCCGATGGGTTCCTGCGCGGTAATTACGGCATGCGAAGCACGGATTACATGGCAGTAGGGGGAAGAGAAGTTGCGCTTCATAAAATCCGCAACCATGTTTTGCAGCTCGATTGGATTGTTCGGGTTTTTAAACAGGATGACCTCGAACAGGCCGTCGTCGAGCTTTGCTCCCAATCCGCCCCTGTCCTTAAAGCCGCCGACGCTTCGCGTATTTGTGACCATGCCGAGGATATAATCGCCCTCTATAGTGCCGTCGCCGTAGTTTACCCTGATATGGGAGGGCTTGATGTTCGGAAGCCGGCGGATACCTTCTAACAGGTATGCCGCGTGCCCGAAGATGTTTTTAAACTTCTGCGGCGTATCGTAGGACACGTCCGTAAACGCGCCGAATGCCGCGATATAAACAAAATTACCCTCGTTGAAACGGCCTGCGTCACAGGCAAACGGCTTGCCCGCCAGAACATTTTGCGCGGCCTTGACAAGGTTTTTCGGGATGCCGAGCGTGGAGGCAAAATCATTTGTGCTGCCCGCTGGGATATAGCCGAGCGGTTTCCTGTTCCCGGGAGGGAGAGTCAGAAGGCCCCGTACACACTCGTTTAAGGTACCGTCGCCGCCGCAGACGACCAGCAGGTCGAAGCAGCCTGCCTTTTCGCAGGTGGTATTATATGCGTCGTCCGGCCCCTGCGTCGGACGAACCGTTACGTCGTAGCCTCCGCCGGCGAAGACGTCGATGATGTCGCTCAATCGGCTTTTTACCTGCGCCTTACCGGACGTGGGATTATAAATCAACAGTAATTTCTTACTCATACAAGCCTCGCAAACGTAGGGATTACCTGTCCTGCGGCACAGACATCTCACGCACAAGCGTGGGGATATCCTCCTTACAAGGCGTGAATTTACACGATACGAAATGGCATATCGATTTGGTGGAGGAGGAAATATTCCGAATCATGCCGGACAGGTTTTTATGGGTCAGGTGTGAATGGATGATATTGAAGAAGTTTGCAAACACCATTGCAAACGCAAGCCTGAAGTGGCTGAGCCGGTACTCTTTGTAACAGCCGTTTTTTTCAAAAAAATTGCGCAGTACGCCGAGGGAACGCACGTAATCATTGAGCTTTTTGAAATCGAGCGCCGATACGATGCTGTTGCTGCGCTGGGTGTAATAATAAAGGCATTTATCGATGACAACGACCCTGTCCGCACGGGAAAGCAGGCGTGAGGTCGTCGCAATATCCTCAAAGTACATTTCAGGGAAAGCAAGCGGTTCGCCGTCAAAAAACAGGCTGCGGTGCCATAGCTTGTTCCAAAGGTAGGAACGGCTGCGGAAATCGGAAATTGTCATTTTCGTCAATTTGACTGCGCTGTGAACGCCCTCAAACGGTTTACGGAACATAATGGTATGATGCGTACCTCTGTCCTGATTATACAAAGCATAGTTGCAGCACGAAACGTCGGCGCCGCTGTCCTTTGCGGCGCGGTACAGGTTTTTCAGAAAGCTTGGGTCTACGTAATCGTCGCTGTCCACAAAGGCTATGTACTCTCCGCGGGCTTTCTTAACGCCCATGTTGCGCGCGCCGGAAACACCCTTGACCTTATTTTTTACCAGGTGGAAATTATAAAATGAAGCGGCAAAATCCTGCGCGATTAAAAGGCTGCTGTCTGTGGAGCCGTCGTCAATCATAATGACCTCAAAGTCGCGGAACGTCTGGCACGCTACAGAGGCAAGGCAACGGTACAAATAGCTGTCTACATTATATATAGGGATGATAACGCTGATTTCCGGATTATCGTTCATAAGCCATTAAGAGTCCTTTTCAATGGATTTTTCTTCACCGGCTCCCCGCATGCTGTCTTCACAGCCGCTGTCCGGCGCGCTCATTTCCTGTGCAAGCTGATTGATATCGTGCTTTCGTTTGTCCTTTGTAAAATAGGAAAACGGGCTGGAAACGAGAATCATGCCATAATAGGTGATGATTCTCCAGACAAGGATTGCCGACTTGAGTGTACCGCCCACAAAAAACATGCCGAAGAAAGCGGAGAAGCCAAGCTCCGCCGCGCCGGAAGCGCCGGGCAGGGGAATCAAGCTGGAGGCAAGGTTGACATACGCCTGCGAACAAATCATGTCGAGTGGGGAGGCGCCGTCAAGCTGGAACGCACAGTAAATAAAATAAGGAACGCTTAAAATTGCCAAAATTTGAAGGAAAACGAAAATATAAGAGGAGAGCATCAGCTTTGGTACCTTGAACAGTTCTTTATTGCCCTGATGGAACATATCGATTTGCCCCTGAAGCGCCTGCGCTTTCTTTTCTGGGTTTTTAATAAACCGAAGCTTTTTCATGACCCATGAGATAAACCGTACCAGCTGTGCCGAGAGCTTTTCGTTAAACGATACGACAATCAGGCCGAAGGTAACGACCAGCTGGGATAAAAACCCGATTAAAACAAACGCCCACATGAGAGGCGTGTTCATTGTTTTTAAAAAGTAGTCGAACCGCACGACAATCGCAATCAGGCTGAAGGCCGTGGAGGTGAGCTGGTATACGATGAATTTCTGCATCATGCAGGAGGTACCGAATCCCGCGCTGATATTCATCTTTGACAAAAGGTAAACCTGCATGGGCTGGCCGCCTGTTGACGACGGGGTAATCGCGCTGTAAAACTGGCCGACAAGGCAGACCTTAAACGCGTCCCACAGCGTAAAATAAGAAAAGCGGCTATGGATAAAATTAAAGGTCACGAGCGTATCCATAAATACGTTAAACATCTGGGCAACGGCCGCCATCAATAGCCATAGAAAGTTAATGGAACGGGAAGAACGCAACAGGTCCATTAAGCCCTCTTCCGAAAAAAAGAAATACGCGACGAGGCAAATGGAAATGACGATGACCAGTATATTGATAACAGCGCCGGCTCTTATTTTATGGTGGCGCTTTTTTTTAGAACCGTCCAAATATATGCCTCCCTGCCGCCTTTTGACGGACTTTGTATCGTAGTTGAGCGCACAAGTATCTCCATTATAGCACCTGGTGGGGAAAAAGCAAGAAACAGGCCAAATCTTCTTATACCCATATTATCTTACCAAAACAGAAAAACAATACGGGAAGCGCTGTAAATAAAAGGCTTATCCGGCGGGGCTGTAGAGCGCGCCGATAAACACGGGCAGGCTGCTTTCGTTGTCTACAATCAAAAATAAAAACGGGCGGTCGAGCACGACGCGGTGCTCCGTCACGGCGGCGGAAAGGTTTACCTCCGCCTTTGTGGCGGCGCCTGCCTTTACGCCCTGCGGCCCCAGCTCAATATGCGTTTTCTGTACAACGTCATTTAGTATAAGGCCCTGCGGCGAGGCTTTCGTAAAATTGGCCTCATCCGTAAACGCCTGCTTCATACCGAGGCTTTGCAGCGCCTTATTCAGGCTGGTTTCGTAATCAAAGGAGAACGCGGGCGTGCTCACCTGCGCAAAATCCGTTGCGGCCACAGAGCTGAAAAGCGTTGTAAGCTCCTTTTTATCGAGTGACGCAATATAATCCGCAAGGCTGGTTCCCTCGTTTGGAAGGACGGCGGCAAACCGGCACGGAAGGGTTTTCAGGTTTTTTACATAGCCCTGTGCGTTCTCGCTGTGGATATAGCGCTCCGAGCCGTTTAAGAAGCTTGCCGTCTGTACGGTGCCGTCTGCGAGGTGGAAATCCCCGTCCGTTACGTTGGCAGATTGGTATTCGCTTGCCCACAGGTCCTCCAGGTAAAGGGCGTTGAGCAGGTACAGCGCGCCGCTTTCGGACGTTTTTGAAACGATGGAATCAATCAGCCCATTCGTATGGTATTTTGTCCACTCGTTCATATCTTTGGCGGCTTCGGCGCTTGAAAAGTCGGCGCTGAATATGCCCGCGTCAAAAAAGTCGGCGTTTTTCTGCAGGAAACTGCGGTTAACGTCGAGGCCGTCGCGCAGCCAGAGGGAGTTTGCTATCTGCAGGCTGCCCTCTTCCTTGTTGAAGGCCGTCAGGCGCTGACGCAGGTAATTGCTGCACGCGTTGATGTTCTCGGCTGATACGACACCGCCGCCGAGCAGGCTTTTCATTTCCTTGAGCGTACCGCCCTGCGCGCCGTTTTGCAGCATAGCAAGCGTAAAATAGGCAGAAACAGGGGAGAGCAGCGTGTTTTGCCCTTCCTTGCCTGTTTCCCGCAGCAGGGAAGCGGAGAACTCCGCCACAGCCTCTGAAAATTTTTCATAGGACTGAGGCGGTTCCGTCTGTTTGGTAAAGTCGTAATCCACGGCGGCGCTTCCGCGCGGAACACCCGCCGTCAAATCGCGCGCCGAAAGCTGCGGGCCGCTTTCCTGGCTGGAACAACCGGAAAACGCAGCCAATACCATAAGCAGGGAAAGCGCTGTGGCAGCGGCCTTTTGTAAATGCGTTTGTTTCATTCCTGAGAAACACCATCCTTCTGTATTAGGTCCTGCATGAGCATATAAACGTTTTCAGCAGAATTTTCTTTATAAAACGCCTTGCACGCCTGCTTCATCGCATCGAGCTTTCCAGGGTGCACAAGCAAATCCTCTATTTCTTTGGCGCATTTGCTGCCCTTCGAGAGCATGACCGCCATATTGTTGCGTACAAGGAAGTCGGCGTTCTCTTCCTCCTGCCCGGGGAACGCCTTGAAAATCGCCATCGGCAGTGCGGAGGCGAGGGACTCCGATACGGTAAGGCCGCCCGGCTTCGTAATAATCAGGTCAGCCGCGCTCATATATTTATTGACGTCGCTTACAAAGTAGAGGAGCTTTGTCGGTTTGGTGGCGCCGCTTCCGCGGTATATTTTTTGCAGGAGCGTCGTTTCAAGCAAATCGTCCCGGAATTCCTCGGTGGCCGCTTTGATTTTATCCTTGAACTGTCCCGTCTTTTCCTTGAAAGAGCCGGAAAGCTCCTGCATGAGCCTGCTGCGGATGGATTCATGGTACGCGTAATCGGAGTCCGGCTCTTCCGTGCCCTCCCCTTTTTCGGCGTTTGCGATGATTTCCCCCGCGCTTGCGCTCGAAGAGCTTAAAAGCTCTTCAAACGCGTCGTATAGCTTCTGATTTTTTCCGGTGATAACAATCACCTGAAAATCGACTTTAATTTCAGAAATGCTCTGGTATATTTTTAATATATCGGTCACGCCGAAGCTGCCGGCCATGATGAGCACCGTCTTGAGCTTTGGGTCAAGCTGCATCTGCACAAGCAGGGCCTCGCGGTCATAACGCTCGTAAAACGCAGTGTCGATTGGTATGCCGAGCGCGTGTATTTTATTGCGCGGCACCCCGTAGGCCTCCACGGCGTCCACCATTTCCGCGCTCGATACGACGTACGCGTCTATTTTTTCATTAATATAGGTTTTGTGCGGCGCAAAGTCTGTTATAATACAGACGACCTCAACCGGGACGCGGTAGTCCCGCTTAAGGTTCGAAGCCATCTCCGCCGCAAACGGATGCGCCGTCACAATGACGTCAGGGCGGAATTCCAGAATCAGCGGGATAAGCTTTTTGGTCATCTGCCCTGTTATTTTTGTTACCAGCGAGTTCAGGGTCGTGTCACGGTTAGCGGTATTATATACGCTGCCGTAGAGCTTGGGCAGCTTTTTGGCGAGGAACACGTATCCGTCGGATACCGTTTTATTGAGCGTGTGGCTGACATATTCGAGCGCATCGATGACCTGTACGACGGCTGTTTTATCGTGTGTGGCTATGTAGCTTTTCAGCGCGTTTGACGCGCGCATATGCCCGCCGCCCGTCGAAGCGGAAAAAATCAGAACTCGCATGAGCTTCACCCTTTATAAAAATTTCATTATGTTTTTTTAAACTTTAATATCGTCTTTATACCGTTATATTATATTATATCAAAAAAATCTTCGATTTCAACATAGAAAAAGCTTACGGATTTGTCACATACAACTTATTGGAGCAGCGGCTCCCGGCAGCTACAGCAGCTTGCGGCAAACCAAAAAATAACGGGAACAGAAAACCAACTTTGTTAAATTTTACACCGCGCCTTATATAGATAAATCTTTACAATTGCGGGGCTTGTGGTGTATGATATGTACAAGTATCGCTATAGGCGTTTTGTATCTCAAACCGAAAGGAGAAGGTATTGTGAGCGATGATAAAAGAGAGAAGGATATAAACAAGCTGGAGCAGGAAGCTCCGCAGAATATAGAGCCGAAAGAGCAGGATGTCGAGGCGCTTTTGAACGAAATTAGGCAGCAGCAGAACTTCACGCCCAAGGCGCCGCAGGCGCAGGCTATGGAGGAAGCGCCCGCCCCGGTGCAGCAGCCGTCTGAGGAGCAGCCAAAGCGGGAACAGGCCGAGGCTGTTGAAACACAGCGCCCGGCTTTCGGCCAGTTTGAGGATATCAGCAGCTCGAGCGGGGAACAGAAGCAGGAAAATGTATTTGTTCCCGCGCTTAAGCCGGCGGAAAAGAAACCGAAGCAGAAGAAAAAATCGCGTGGGAAGTATGTCGTTATGGGCGTGCTCGGCCTTGTGATTCTGCTTGCCGCTTCGTTTTTCTGCACGCTGTTTTTAAATCCCGAGGTTATCCCAAGCATTGCGCCGGTCACTGAGGTAAAGGGAGCATCGCCGGAGCCGAAAGAAGCGGTCTTTGCAAAGGGCGTACAGGTCGGCGGAATCGACGTTTCGGGCAAAACGCTGAAGCAGGCGACGGCGCTTATCATCGTCAAGGAAAAAGACGCGGCGCCGGAATTTTCGCTCGACGTGGTAAACGGGGATATGGCCCTTACCTACACGCAGGATGATTTCAGCTACACCTATAATACAAAGGAAGTCATTGCGCAGGCTTACCAGTATAGCAAGGATGTCGCAAAAGCGCTTTCTGACGGCAGCATTGACCGTCTTTCAAATCCCCAGGGGGATAATGTGACCGTCGACGATAAAAACGGGACGATTAACTTTAACATTTCCTGTACGGTTACGAATGATTCTATCGAGAAGGTCGTGGGGAGAGCAGCCAAAAAAATGGACGTTCCGGCTGTAGAGCCGCATGTATCGAAATTTAACCCGTCCGCTTCCTATGCGAAGATGTTTACCTTCACGGAAGGGGAAGACGGCGTATCGGTTGACAGGGAAAAACTGTATAGCGATATCTCGGCGCAGTTTTCGGGCGGCGTGAAGAGCGGCAGCGTTACCGTACAGACGGAAGCGGCAAAGCCGAAGCACACATTGGACGAGGTTAAAAAGGCGACAAAGCTTATTGGTAAATTCAGCACGGTTTCCACCAACACATATAACGCGAACCATAATATGGATACCGCGCTCAAGGCAATCAACGGTAAAATCGTTGAGCCCGGCAAAAATTTTTCCTTCAACGAATGCACGGGCGACAGCAACCTGGCCTCGAACGGCTACCTGCCCGCGAGCGTAATTGAAAACGGCAGCTACCAGCAGGGCTACGGCGGCGGAATCTGCCAGGCGGCGACCACTATATATAACGCCGGTATCCAGGCGAATATGGGGATTACAGAGCGTTACCCGCATTTGTGGTGCTCGCCCTATGTCTACGGCGGACTTGACGCGACGATAGATTACGGCAACCTCGATTTAAAGCTGCAGAATAATACGCAGTTCCAGATGTTCTTTAAAACATATATGGACGGTACGACGCTCTACTGCGAAATTTATGGCTGGCAGGACCCGGACTTCGATGAGGTAAGGACCGAATCCCACAATACATGGACCGGCGACGAGGAGTACGGCTTTGCCGCGCAGCGCGTTTACTATAAAGGCGGCAAAGAGGTTGGAAGGGATGATTTGCCCGATTCCACCTACAGCCTTTCAAACGGCCACTATGTCGTGGCGGGCGATCCCGGAAACACCTCAAGGAAGCTCAAGCAGCCGGGAGCAGCCAAGGAAAAATCGGACGAGAAGCAGAGCGCTTCCTCCACTAAGCCGGTTTCCACAAGCTCGACACAACAGCAGGTTAATCCGCCCGCGTCCCAGGCGCCGTCCAGCAGCAAGCCGGACAACCCTTCCTCAAGGCCGGACTCCAGCTCGCAAAAACCGGACGAGCCCTCACAGGCTCCCAGCTCAAAGCCGGAAAGCGGGACGTCTGGAGGGAGCGCTGCGGATGACGAATAAAATTTTTAATGAATTTAAAATTTCAGCGCGCACGGAAAATACTCCGTGTGCGTTTTTGTATTTTGCGCGTGTTTGCCGCCATACTAATGAAAAGGATAAACCGCAGAAAAAGATAAACGGTTTGTAATAAGAAAGGGATGGTTCCATTATGGCAACGCGCAAGGGAAGCTATACGCTTGTGCTGGACAACAGGCCTGCAATAGTGGGCTGGGCTGCCGTCGCGGGCAAAAAAGAAGCCGAAGGCCCGTTAAAGGACAGCTTTGATAAAATTTTTTACGATACGATGGCGGGACAGGATACCTGGGAAAAGGCCGAAAGCCAGCTGCAAAAAGAGGCGGTGAGCCTTGCGCTCGGCAAGGCAAACGTAAAGGCGGAGCAGGTCAATATGATTTTTGCGGGTGACCTTTTAAACCAGTGTATTTCATCCTGCTTTGGTCTGAGAAGCTTCGATATCCCGTTTCTTGGGCAGTATGGAGCGTGCTCTACAATGGCGCAGACGCTTCTGCTCAGCTCATTATTTGTTGATACAGGCTGCGCCGATTACGCGGCAGCGGTTACATCGAGCCATTTTTGTTCCGCTGAGCGGCAGTTCCGTTTTCCGCTTGAGTACGGCGGGCAGCGTACGCCGACCGCCCAGTGGACGGTGACCGCCTCGGGCTGCGCGCTCGTTGGCAGTAAGGGGGAAGGGCCGAGGGTGGAAGCCGTGACGATTGGTAAAATTGTCGATTTAGGCATAACGGACGCGAACAACATGGGTGCGGCGATGGCGCCTGCCGCGGCGGAGGTCATCAAAAACTACCTGACTGACACAGACCACAAGCCGAGCGACTTTGACCTGATTATCACCGGCGACCTCGGGGAAGTCGGTTCCAAGCTGCTCTGTGAGCTGCTGCTCAAGGACAACCTCGATATTAAGAGCAGGCACAGCGACTGCGGATTGCTTATCTATGACAGGCAGGCGCAGGACGTACACGCGGGCGGCTCCGGCTGCGGCTGCAGCGCCAGCGTATTATGTTCATATGTGCTCAACAACATGCAGAAAAAAAACGCGCACGACGTATTGTTCGTCGCCACGGGCGCATTGATGTCGCCCACCTCCTCGCAGCAGGGGGAAAGCATCCCCGGTATTGCCCACCTGGTTCATATTTCGGCATAAAAGCAGGAAAGAAATTTGTGGAAAAACGATAAGCATCTTCCGGAAAAGGAACAATTTTTTTCTGTTAATCGGTTCGAAAGTATGCTATAATACTCTTTAGACTTTATGATTAAGGAGTATGTATATGCTTAAGCGTGTACAATATATAGACGATATCGTCCTGGACAAGATTGTAAAGCTCCACACGCCGCGCCGCAACAAGGTGATGACCTTCATCACACGCATGGGGAATATGGGCATTGTCTGGTTTGCCATGTGTATGCCGTTCCTTATTTACCGGCCGTGGCGCAGCATAGGGGTAAACTTCCTGGTTGGGCTTGTCATCGCGCATTTGGCGGGGGAAATCTGCATCAAGCATATTGTGTGCAGGATGCGGCCGTGCCATAAGCTGGAGGACGACGAGCTGATTGTGAAACGCCCGCGCTATTATTCGTTCCCGTCAGGGCACACGACCGCGTCGTTTTCCGTCGTGGCGGTTGCGTGGATGCGCTGCTGGCCTGTGGCTATCCCGGTGACGATATTGGCATTTTTAATTGGATTTTCCCGTGTGTACCTGCGTGTGCATTACCTGACCGACGTTGTAGCGGGCGCGGTGCTTGGGCTGTTCTGCGGATTTTTATCGGTCGAGCTTTTACGTGCAATGTTCTAAAAATAAACGAAGGGGGGCAGCCGCCCTCCTTTTTAATACATAAATCTGTATGCAAAACCGGTATCCGCTTGATTTTCGGATACCGCTCTTTTATGTTTTCCAGTAAAGGTACAGCCTGCACGTTAGAGGATATGCTCATAAGAGCATGATGAGCTGCCCTTATATAATGCAAAAGGCCGCCCAATTGATGGGCGGCCTCTTTCTTGCTCGGTAGATTTTTTATTTCAGCCAAGCGACGTCCGTGTCGTTGCAAAGGTTATCGAGCCCGTAGAGCACGAGCATTTCCGTAATGCCTTCTTTTTCAATCAGCTCTGACACGGGAAGCTTGTAATAGCGCAAATCAACCATGATGATTTCGCTGTAATGCTCCGAAAGGAACGGCGCGATGCTGTGGCCGAACGAATCCTTAAGCAGAAGGAGCTTGCCGCCGTCCGCCGCTTTGTTTTCAATACGCACCAGGCTGTGGTTGCCGTCGAGGAAAACCGGGTACTTGTCGTCCTCGTCGAGATGGCTCAGGAAGAAAAAGCTGTCGTTTTCCTTTTTTTTATCCCCCTCTTCGATGGTAACATGGACATTGTCCTGATTCTCATAATCCTTATCGTACCAGAGCTCAATTTCATCCGGCGGCGTAAGCCACAGGGCGCTGGTGGAATAAGTGGTTCCGTAGAAGCCGGGGTGCTTTTTAATGTCGAAACGTTCCTCCGGCACTGCGTCAAGTCCCTTTCGCGCACAGTATGCCTGGTAAGCGGTATATGCGCCGCGCGTCGTCCAATGGTGGTCCGTGCGGTAATAAAGCTGCGTATTGGCGGCGTTTTCCTGGAACAGGCTTTTTATGTTGATAAAATCCATGCCGCCTTTATTTTTTTCAATCAGTTCAAAATACGCGTCGTCAAGATAGGAAAGATGGTTATCCGGCAGTTTATCGTCCATGATATAGCCTGTGCTGGGCGCGATGAGCAGCGTAGTATCCGTGCCCATTTTCTCTGCGAACATCGCAAAGGTACTAAGGTTTGCTTCCAGGTAGTTTTTACGGTCGGCGGGCTTATTGATAAGGTAGTTGTCCTTACCCAAATATACGCCGTTTGAGCCGTTCCTGCCGGATATCAGGTCGTAGTAGGCGCTGTCTCTTATACACATCTCCGAGCCCACGAGACTAAGGCGAATCTCG
>ENA-OZDX01000957-OZDX01000957.1-human-gut-metagenome-genome-assembly--contig:-NODE-957-length-11499-cov-3.526914_pt1 | contig 11499 bp, 9 predicted proteins | sample MGYA00245062_ERZ653597 | MGnify/ENA primary metagenome ERZ653597 (study PRJEB26926, sample SAMN06165186) | human gut metagenome | biome: ENVO:00009003; feature: ENVO:2100002; material: ENVO:00002003...
ACGAGATTCGCCTTAGTCTCGTGGGCTCGGAGATGTGTATAAGAGACAGGCGAAGGGCAGGGGATCATCGAAAAACTGACGCTGCTGCTCTCGGACGGCCTGATGAGAGTCTACACCGACGGTCAGACGCGCCTGATCGAGGAGATACTCCCCTCGATCGACGAAACGACCGGAGCCGCGGATATTCAGGTCGTGATCGACCGCATGCGCATCGCGCCGGACGACGACACGCAAACCCGCATCCGCGACTCCGTGGCGCGCGCCTTCTCCTACGGCGACGGCATCTGCACCGTCATCTCGGACAAGGGCGCGGCCGAATTCTCGTCGCGCTTCGAGGCGGACGGCATCGAATTCGAACATCCGTCGGAACACCTTTTCAGCTTCAACAACCCGCTGGGGGCATGTCCCCGCTGCGAGGGATACGGCAAGGTGATCGGCATCGACGAGGATCTGGTGATTCCCGACAAGGGCAAGACCATCTACGAGGACGCCATCGCCTGCTGGCGGGGCGAGACCATGCGCAAATGGAAGGAAAAGCTGGTGGAGAACGCCTATAAGTTCGATTTCCCGATCCATACGCCGTTTCACGAGCTGACGCAGGAGCAGAAACGGCTGTTGTGGCGCGGCAACCAATATTTCCACGGTCTGGACGAGTTTTTCGCCTACATCGACTCGGAGCGGCGGAAAATCCAGTTCCGCGTGATGAAGGCGCGCTATACGGGCAAGACGACCTGTCCCGAATGCGGGGGCAGCCGCCTGCGCAAAGAGGCGCTTTATGTCCGCATCGGCGGCCGGAACATCGCCGACCTCGTGGTGATGCCGGTGGACGAGCTGATCGTATTCTTCAACGGACTGCAGCTCGACGAACACGACACGAAAACCGCGGCCCGCATCCTGATCGAAATCCGCAGCCGCCTGCAATACCTCACCGACGTGGGACTGGGCTATCTGACGCTCGACCGGCTTTCACAACGCCTCTCCTCGGGTTTTGAAAAGGAATTCACGGTGAAAAAGCAGCGGCTGTCCATGCTGTCCTCGCAGCTCGACGCCCTAAGCCCCCTGCATATCCTGTCGCGCGGCTACGCTGTCGCGAGCAGGGGCGGCAAGGCGATTAAAAGCATAAAAGAAGTAAAAAGCGGAGACGAATTTTCCCTGCTTTTATCAGACGGCAGTATAAACTGCGCAGTAAAGGAATGATAAACATGAAGGCATATAAAACGTATGAAGAAGCGGTAGAAAGGCTTTCGCAGGTAGTCGCCCTTTTAGAGCAGGGCGGCCTGCCGCTGGAAGAGTCTTTGAAGCTTTTTGAAGAAGGCACGAAGCTTACCTCGTTCTGCTACGGCGCGCTCAAGGACGCGCAGCAGAAAATCGAAGTGCTGGCCGTACCGGAGGAGCAAACGGATGAATCATGATATCGATTTAATTGAGCAGGCGCTTTTAAAAAGCCTTCCCGGCAGGGACTGCATGGAAAAAGACGTAATCGACGCGATGGAATACAGCCTCATGGCGGGCGGCAAGCGAATCCGACCGCGCCTTGTGCTTGCGTTCTGCCGCCTGTGCGGAGGGAGCAGTGAACAGGCGCTCGGCTGCGCCTGCGCGGTGGAGATGATCCATACCTATTCGCTCATCCACGACGATTTGCCGTGCATGGACGACGACGAAATGCGGCGCGGCAGGCCGTCGAACCATATCAGGTTCGGTGAGGATATCGCCCTGCTGGCCGGCGACGCGCTCCAGGCGCTCGCGTTTGAAACGCTACTGCGCGGCGTCACGCCGGAAAACGCGCACTGCCTGGCAAAGGCGGGCGCATACCTTGCAAACGCCTGTGGGGCGGCGGGTATGGTCGGCGGGCAGGTCATCGATTTGCAGAGCGAGGATAAGGAAGCGCCCATCGGGGTGCTTAAAATCATGGACGGTAAGAAAACAGGCGCGCTTATCCGCGCGGCCTGCGTGATGGGATGCATCTGCGCGGAAGCGGACGACAGGCTGTGCGCGGCGGCTGAAGCGTACGCCGAAAGCATTGGCCTTGCGTTCCAGATTATGGACGATATCCTCGACGTGACGGCGGACAGCGAAACGCTGGGAAAGCCTGTTGGAAGCGACGGGGAAAACAAAAAATCCACGTATGTTTCCCTGCTTGGCATCGATAAATGCAAGGCGCTCGTCGAAGAGCTTACAGAAAAAGCGGTGTCCGCGCTTGAAGCGTTCCCAAACGACGCCGAAGAGCTTCGGGAGCTTGCGCTGCAGCTCGCGCAAAGGGACCGCTGATATTTTGTATGCGGAAAAAACAATGGGGATGGGGAGGTTTCAGAGATTGTGGATGGTGAATATCAGGTTCTGGATAAAATAGAATCTCCCGATGATTTACGGTATTTGACAGATGGGGAACTGGAGGAATTATGCGCTGAAATCAGGCGGGTCATTGTGGACGCCGTTTCAAAAAACGGCGGGCACCTGGCCTCAAACCTCGGTACAGTCGAGCTCACGGTCGCCATGCTCAAGGCGTTCCCGCGGGTGGAGGACAGAATCGTCTGGGACGTCGGCCACCAATGCTATACACATAAAATTTTGACCGGCAGGTTTCATGATATTGGTACAATCCGCACCGAAGGCGGTATTTCCGGCTTTCCAAAGCGGTGTGAAAGCCCGTACGACGCATTTAACGCGGGACACAGCAGCACCTCTATCTCCGCGGCCTACGGTATCGCGCGGGCAAAGGAGTTAAAAGGGGAGGATGGCTATACCATCGCGGTCATCGGCGACGGGGCGCTTACGGGCGGCCTTGCGTACGAAGGGCTCAACAACGCGGGAAGGTACAAAAAGAACTTCATCGTCGTTTTGAACGACAACAAAATGTCTATCTCCCGCAACGTCGGCTCTATGGCGCGGTACTTGACGGGCATCCGAATCAAGCCCGCCTACCTGCGCGTGAAAAGCAGGGTGGAAAAGACGCTGATACACACGCCTGTCGTCGGCAACCCCATCAGGAGGATTTTGCAGCGCTCCAAGTCGAGCCTGCGTAAAATGGTATATAAGGACACGCTCTTCGACGACATGGGCTTTACCTATTACGGCCCGGTTGAGGGGCATAATTTCGAGGAGCTTGAAAACGCGTTCAACGCGGCAAAAAATGTAAAGGGCCCCGTACTTGTACACGTCGTAACGACAAAGGGCAAGGGCTACCAGTACGCGGAGGACGACCCCAAAAACTTCCATGGTATCTCGAGCTTCGATGTAGAAACAGGCGAACCGATTACAAAGGGAAAAGGGTTTTCAAACGTATTCGGTGAAAAGCTTTGTGAGCTGGCCCACAGCGACAAACGCATCTGTGCCATCACGGCGGCAATGAAATCCGCCACCGGGCTTAATGATTTTTGCCGCCAGTACAAGGACCGGTTTTTCGACGTCGGCATTGCGGAGGAGCATGCCGTTACCTTTGCGGGCGGCTTGGCAGCCGGAGGGATGCTCCCGGTGTTCGCTGTATATTCCACCTTTTTACAGCGCGGCATGGACCAGATTATCCATGATATCGCAACACAGAAGCTGCACGTAATTTTGGCAATCGACCGCGCCGGAATTGTCGGCGAGGACGGCGAAACACATCAGGGTGTGTTCGATGTTGCGCTTTTAAATTCGATTCCGGGCGCCGTGATTTACAGCCCGTCCTACTTCGATGAGCTTAGGCGCGATATGCAGACCGCCGCCTATACCAACAGCGGGATTGTCGCGGTGCGCTATCCGCGCGGCGGGGAGCTTTACCGCCCGCGTGACTTCAAGTGGGGTAAAAAAACCTTTGATTTTTACGGCAGCCCCAACGCGCAGACGCTTTTAATCACATATGGCAGGCTGTTCAGCTACGCGTGCCTTGCAAAGGAACGGCTATTTAAAAAGGGCATTGATATCTGTATTTTAAAGCTCGGGCGCATCAAGCCGATTCCCAAGGAAGCGATTGCGCAGGCGAAGCGCTTTTCCTACATTTTCTTTTTTGAAGAGGGTATGGCGGCCGGCGGCGTGGGCGAGCATTTTATGTTTGAGCTTTCCCGCGGGCGCTGGAACGGCAATTACAGCCTGACGGCAATCGATAACCGCTTTGTCCAGCAATCATCGGTCGAATCGTCCTTAAAAGCGCTTTCCCTTGACGACAGCGGCATGGCGAATATCATCAGCAAAGGAATTCGGGAGGACTTGAAATAAATTGAGTGAGAAAAAACGGCTCGACACGCTCGTCTTTGAGCGCGGCTATACGCAGAGCAGGGAAAAGGCCAAGGCGGTCATCATGGCGGGCCTTGTTTACGCGGACAACCAAAAGGCGGATAAGCCGGGCGCCGTGTATCCGGCAGACGTAACGCTCGAGGTACGTGCAGGCGCACCCAAATATGTAAGCCGCGGCGGCTTTAAGCTGGAAAAGGCAATCGGCAGCTTCGGCATCGGTTTAAAAGATAAAATTACGATGGACATCGGCGCTTCTACCGGCGGCTTTACCGACTGTATGCTGCAAAACGGCGCGGCCAGGGTTTACGCCGTAGACGTGGGCTACGGGCAGCTCGACTGGAAGCTTAGAAACGATGGGCGCGTAATCAATATGGAGCGCACGAACATCCGCAAGGTAGAGAAGGAGCAGGTGCCGGACGAGCTCGATTTCTTCAGCGTGGACGTTTCCTTTATCTCCCTGAAGCTCGTGCTTCCCGTCGCGCGCGAATTCCTGAGGGACGGCGGGCAAGCGGTCTGCCTGATTAAGCCGCAGTTCGAGGCGGGCAGGGAAAAGGTCGGGAAAAAGGGCGTCGTGCGCGACAAGCAGGTACATACGCAGGTGATTAGTTCTATATGCACGTTCTGCCTTGAAAACGGCTTTGATGTGCTGGGGCTCGATTTTTCCCCCATCAAAGGCCCGGAAGGCAATATCGAATATTTAATCTATCTGCAAAAATCGAAGGAAGGGCGGATGCTCTGCGATACGTACCCGCAGGAGCTTGCCGCTCGTTCGCACGAACAACTCGATAAAAAGGGTGATTGATTTGAATTTTGCAATCGTACCGAACCCAACGAAGGAGGGCGCGCCCGCATGCACGAAAAGGGTCGCGGAAATCCTTGTTAAAAACGGCGGCGTACCGATGCTTCTCAACGAATACCAGAAGTATGTGCCGGCTGGCGGCGCGCGTTTCTTTCAAGGCATCGACGCGCTGGTTACCGCCAGCGACATCGTCATAACGGTCGGCGGAGACGGCACTATTATCAGCGTCGCAAAATACGCGGCGGCAGCCGGAAAGCCCCTGCTCGGTATCAACCTCGGGCGGCTCGGCTTCGTAGCGGGGCTTGAGCCTAACCGGCTTTGCGAGCTTTCGCGCCTGTTTACCGGGGATTACCGCTGTGAAAACAGGATGATGCTCAAGGCGTCTGTAATAAAGGAAAACAGCGAAAAGGTATATTATGCGCTCAACGACGTGACCGTGTCCCGCGGCTCACTATCGCGCATTATCGATTTGACGGTTTCCTTAAATGATGAGGAAATCAGCGAATACCGCGCGGACGGCCTGCTGTTTTCCACGCCGACCGGCTCCACAGCCTATTCGCTTTCCGCCGGCGGGCCGGTTATCCAGCCGCATATGCAGTGTATCCTGCTCACGCCCGTCTGCCCGCATTCCCTGTTTTCCCGCTCGGTGCTGTTCTGCGACCAGTCACGCCTGACCGTCAGGGCGGAGGACCAGGATAACGCGGAGGTCTATTTAACGGTCGACGGGCAGGATTCGGAGAAAATTTCTTCCGGCGACCGGATACGGATTGAAAAGGCGGAAATTTCAGCAAAGCTTATTTTTCTGCATGATAAGAGCTTTTACAGGGTGCTGAGCGAAAAGCTCAGCCACAGGACTGTTTAACGAGGTGCTTCCATTATGAAAACAAAACGCCATGCAAAGATACTGGAGCTCATCCAGAGCTACACCATCGACACGCAGGAGGAGCTTCTGCGCCGCCTGCGGGAAGAGGGCTACGATGTGACGCAGGCGACCGTTTCGCGTGATATCAAGGAGCTCCGCCTGCTGAAGACGCTCGGCAAGGACGGCGCTTATAAATATACGACGGGGAACAGGAGCCAGACGGATATCAGCGCGAACATCCACACCCTCTTTTCCACAACCGTCCAGCATATCGATTTTGCCGGCAACATGATTGTACTCAAGACCATCAACGGCATGGCGCAGGGCGTCTGCGCGGCGCTCGATTCCATGGAATGGGACGGCGTCGTGGGCACAATCGCGGGCGACGATTCCATTTTTATCGTTGCGCGCAGCAACGCAAAGGCGGTCACGCTCACATCGGAACTGAAAAAGCTGTTATGATAGAGGAAGATTCTTATGCTTTCATCCCTTTATATTGAAAATATCGCGGTCATCGAAAAGACGCAGATTGATTTTACCGGGGGCTTCAACGTCTTAACCGGTGAAACGGGCGCGGGCAAGTCGATTGTCATCGACGCATTAAATGCCGTACTCGGAAAACGCACGTCGAAGGACATTGTGCGCACGGGCGCGCAGAGCGCGTGCGTCAGCGCCGTTTTTACGGATGTGGACGACAAAACCGCGGCAAAGCTCACAGAATACGGCTTTCCGGCGGAAGAGGACGGCACGCTCATTTTGTACAGGGAAATCGGCGCGTCCGGCAAAACGGCCTGCCGAATCAATTCCCGTCCGGCGACGGCCAGCGTCCTGCGGGACGTCGCTTCATCATTGATTGATATCCACGGACAGCACGAAAGCGGCGAGCTGATGCAGCAAAGCGCGCACCAGGAATATATAGACAGCTTTGCTGATTTTGGCGATACATATACAGCATACCGCGCCGTATTTACAAAGCTCCGTGACTGCAGGCACAGGCTCGAGGCAATGAAAACCGACGACGCGCAGCGCGCGCGCAGAATCGACCTGCTGCGCTACCAGACGGAGGAAATCGACGCGGCGGCCCTCATCCCGGGCGAGCTTGAAGCATTGGGAGAGCAGAAAAGCCTTGCGCTCAACCGCGAGCGCGTGCAAAGCGCGCTGATGGGCGCGCATGAGCTGCTCGGCGGGGAAAACGGGCAAAACGCCATGCGCCTGCTGGAGGAAGCGGCGGACACGCTCGAGGGCGCGCAGGAATACCTGCCGGAAATCAAAGCGCTTTCCACCCGTGTGCGCGACGCGTTCTACGACATACAGGACTGTTCGTCCTCGCTTTTAGAGCTTTCAGACAGCGCGCAGGAGGAGCAGTTCGATTTGGGCGAAATCGAGCAGCGGCTTGACTCCATCTACCGGCTGTCGCGCAAATACGGCGAGACGGTCGATGATATCCTGGCATTTGCGCGGCAGGCGCATGAAGAGCTGCAAACGCTTTTGGAATATGACACGAACCTGGAAGCGCTGCAGAAGGAGTTTGAAACGCTGCTCGAAGAGGCAAGGGGCCTGGCCCTTACGCTTTCAGAAAAGCGCAGGCGGGCAGCTTCGCTTTTTACCGCGCGCGTGCAGGAGGAAATGACATATCTCGATATGCCGAACGTGCGCCTTACGGTCGATTTCCAGGCGACCCCGCTTTCATCGTGCGGCATGGATAAGATAGAGCTGCTTATTTCGGCAAACCCCGGAGAGGAGCCGAAGCCCGTTTCTAAAATCGCGTCGGGCGGCGAGCTTTCCCGCATGATGCTCGCTATCAAAAACGTGCTTGCCGACAAGGACCAGACGCCGACGCTCATTTTCGACGAGGTAGACACCGGCATCAGCGGCAGCGCGTCGCAGAAGGTTGGGTTAAAGCTCAAGGCTGTATCAAGCGGCAGGCAGGTCATCTGTGTAACGCACCAGGCGCAGATTGCGGCGCTTGCCGGCACGCACTTCCTCATTCAAAAAGAGGTGCAGGGCGGCAGGACGTTCACACAGGTAAAAAGGCTCGATATGGAACAGCGCAAATATGAGCTTGCGCGCATTATCGGCGGCGTCGAGATTACAGAGCTTACGCTCAAGCATGCCGAGGAAATGCTCAGTAAAAAATAGTGGATTAAAAAATTCAGATAGGGAAATAGGGTACCCATATGAAAAGCTGGTCTGTAGCACAATTGAATAAAGAGGCGGCGCAAAGCCTTGCGAAAGACTTTTCCCTGCCGCCTGTCGCCGCGATGCTCCTGCAAATCCGCGGGGTGGAGCAGCCCGAGGAGGTCATGCAGTTTTTGGGAGACGACGCGGATTTTTCCGACCCGTTCCTCATGGCGGACATGGACAAAGCGGTGGCCCGCATCGAAAAGGCAATCGAAGGCTTTGAAAAAATCTGCGTTTACGGCGATTACGACGCGGACGGCGTCACGTCGACAGCGCTCTTATACTCCTACCTTGAGGGGCGCGGCGCGGACGTAAGCTATTATATCCCGTCGCGCGAGGCGGAGGGCTACGGCATGAATATGGCTGCCGTGGAAAAAATGCGCGAACAGGGCGTACAGCTTATTATCACGGTGGACAACGGGATTTCCGCGGCGGATGAAATCGCCTATGCGAATACGCTCGGCATCGACACAGTCGTAACCGACCACCATAAGCCGCCCGAAACCCTGCCGGACGCCTGCGCGCTTGTCGACCCGCACCGCGCGGACTGTGAAAGCCCGTGCAAGGAGCTGTGCGGCGTGGGCGTTGCGTTCAAGCTGGTTATGGCGCTTGAGGACGGCGACCTCGATATAGACGGGCTGTTGTTCCAATACGCCGATTTGGCGGCGCTGGGCACCATTGGCGACGTCGTCCCCTTAACAGGTGAAAACAGGATTTTTGTAAAATGCGGCCTTTCGCTTCTGCGCGACAGCAGCAGGGAAGGCATTTGCGCAATGCTTGAGGACGCTGCGATTACGCCGTCAAAGCTTTCCGCCGGCAAGGTCGCCTTTACGCTCGTTCCGCGCATCAACGCGTGCGGCAGGCTTGCGTTATCCCAGAAGTCTGTGCAGCTGCTTTTGACGAACGACAAGGAGCTCGCGCAGGAAACGGCGCAGGAGCTTGGGCGAGACAACGCCGAGCGCCAGCAGATTGAACGCGATATTTTAAAAACCATTGAAGAGGAGCTCACACGCAGTCCCGCTATTCGGCGCGACAGGGTAATCGTCGTCGATGGTGAAGGCTGGCATCCCGGCGTGATTGGTATCGTCGCCGCGCGCATAAAAGAGCTTTACGGAAAGCCCGCGCTTGTTCTGTCCCGCGACGGGGACACCGCGAAGGGCTCCGGCCGCAGCATCAAGGGCTTTTCCCTGATCGACGCGGTCAGCGCCTGCTCTGAATACCTGGCGTATTTCGGCGGGCATCCGATGGCGGCCGGGCTTACGATGCCGTCAGGCCAAATCGGCGCGTTTCGCGCCGCTATCAACGAATACGCAAAAAAACAAGGGGAAATGCCGCAGCCAACGCTCGAAATCGACCTCAAATTAAACCCCGCGTTTTTGTCAACAGATATTGTCAGCCAGACCGCGCTGTTAGAGCCGTACGGCGCGGGCAACCCGTCGCCGCTGTTCGGCCTGTATAATATGGTATTAAAGGGGATTAAGCCGGTCGGCGCAAATAAGCACCTGCGTCTTACGTTCTCCCGCGGGGATACAAGTGTCACGGCGATGCGCTTTTCCTGCACGCCGGAAGAATTCCCCTATAGTGCGGGCGACGTGCTCGACCTTGCCGTCACGACGGATTTGAACGAATACAACGGCACGGTATCCCTTAGCGTTATCATACGCGACATGAAATTAAGCTTCGCGGACAACGGGAAAATGATAGCGGACGGCTGCCTGTTTGAAGCGCTTATGCGGGGGGAAAGCCTGACACGGCGGCAGATGGAATACATACGGCCCGTCAGGGAAGAATTTGCATATGTGTACCGTTTTTTAAAAACGGCGCAGTCCTGGGATTATGGGCTCGACGTTTTATGCTGCCGGCTGCAGCGGGAATCCATCCATTACGGAAAGCTGCTTGTCATATTAACCGCGATGCGCGAGCTTTCGCTCATTGAATTTGAAGAGGGCGCCGATACCGCGTGCCATATCAGGGTGCTGCCCGCGGGCGGCAAGGTCGATTTAAGCGCCGCCCCCATCATTATGCGCATGGACCAAATGCAGTGATTTTAATGACTTTAACATATTCGGAGAGGTAGGTTTACAATGCCGGAGAACACCGTACATTATCAGGACTATGAAACCCTTGTGGAGATGCTCAGGAAAAGCGACCAAACGTTCAATATGGAGCTTATCGACAAGGCATACCGGCTTGCGGAAAAAGCGCACGGCAGCCAGCTGCGCGTGTCCGGCGTGCCGTATATCCTGCATCCAACCTCGGTCGCCTGTATTCTGGTTGACCTGGGAATGGATACGGAATCGGTAGCGGCTGCGCTTCTGCACGACGTGGTGGAGGACACAGACGTTACATTGGAGGAGATATCGAAGGATTTCGGGCCTGAAATCGCCCACTTGATTGACGGCGTGACCAAGCTGCGCAAAATCCCGTTTTCATCGAGGGAACAGCAGCAGGCAGAAAACATACGCAAGATGCTCATGGCCATGGCGGACGATATCCGCGTCATTATCATCAAGCTTGCCGACCGCCTGAACAATATGCGCACCATCGACTGCAAGGCGGAGCAAAAGCGCAGGGACACTGCGCTTGAAACGATGGAATACTACGCGCCGATTGCAAACCGGCTCGGCATCCGCGCGATGAAGGAGGAGATGGAGGACCTCTCTATCCGTTATCTTGACCCGGTGGGCTACTGTGAAATCGAGCACGCGCTCGCCCTGAGCAAATCTGAGCGCGACAAGTTCATTTCCACCATCAAGGAGGAAATCGTCTCCCGTACAAAGGGCACCATACCGAACGTATATGTCGAGGGAAGGGTCAAGAGTATCAACGGCATTTACCGCAAAACCTATATGAAGGGAAAAACCATCGAGCAGATTTTCGACATCTTCGCGGTGCGCGTCATCGTCAATACCGTGAACGACTGCTACAATGTGCTCGGCATTATACACGATATTTTCCAGCCGCTCCCGAACCGCTTCAAGGACTATATTTCCACGCCCAAGCCGAATATGTACCAGTCGCTCCATACGACGGTTATCGGCCCCACGGCCCGCCCGCTCGAGATTCAGATTCGAACCTACGAGATGCATCGAATCGCTGAATACGGTATTGCGGCACATTGGAAATATAAAGAAGGAAAGGGTGGTGGCGGCGGAGACTCGTCGGAACAGAAGCTGGCCTGGCTGAGACAGGCATTGGAGTGGCAGAAGGAAACCGATGACTCCATGGAGTTCTTGGAAACTCTGAAAATGGATTTGTTTGATAACCAGGTGTTCGTATTCACCCCAAAGGGAGACGTTATCGAATTGCCGGCAGAGTCGACACCACTGGATTTTGCATTTAAGATTCATACGGATGTAGGTATCCGTTGCGTAGGGGCCAAGGTGAACGGTAAGATCTGTCTCTTATACACATCTGACGCTGCCGACGATCGCATAAGTGTAGA